>OHCQ01000012.1_pt1 | contig 131007 bp, 122 predicted proteins | sample 1566791 | NCBI WGS metagenome assembly OHCQ01 (sample SAMEA3879541, study PRJEB24766) | human gut metagenome | biome: human-associated habitat; feature: feces | place: USA | collected 1985/1987
TCCTGAGCCAGATTCCCTGGAACTACTACTGCATCCTGACCCTGATCATGGTCATCACCATCTCCGTGCTGAACATTGACTACGGTCCCATGCTGACCCATGAGTACAATGCCCAGGTGAAGGACGATCTGTTCACCACCCCCGAGCGTCCCTTCGAAGGCGCCGACGACTATGAGGAAGGCGAGAAGCACTCCTCCGTTCTGGACCTGCTGCTGCCCGTTATCGTCCTGATCGGCCTGTGCATCATCGGCCTGGTCTGGACCGGCGGTATGTTCGACCCCGAAAGTGAGAACTATCAGAACTTCGTCATGGCCTTCTCCGACGCTTCCGCCGGTCCCGGCCTGTGCCTGGGCTCCATCGTGGCCCTGGTGTTCACCTTCATCTATTACTGGCTGCGGGGCCTCATCGGCTTCACCAAGTCCATGGAGTCCATCCCCAACGGCTTCATCCAGATGATCTCCCCCATTCTGATCCTGTGCTTTGCCTGGACCCTGTGCGGCCTGTGCCGTGACAATGGCCTGATGGTAGGCGACTTCGTCGGCGGCATTATGGAAGGCACCGGCAGCCTGGCCAAGTTCCTGCCTGCCGTGATCTTCATCGTGGCCTGCTTCATCGGCTTCGCCACCGGTACCTCCTGGGGTACCATCGGCATCATGGTCCCCCTGGTCTGCGCCGTGTTTGACTGGTATGATCAGTCCACCCTGCTGTCCATCGGCCTGGCTGCCTCCTGCGCCGGCGGTGTGTGCGGCGACCACCTGTCCCCCATCTCCGACACCACCATCATGGCTTCCGCCGGTGCACACTGCTTCCATCTGAACCATGTGTCCACCCAGATCCCCTACGGCGTCACCGTGGCTGCCGTGTCCTTCGTCAGCTTCATCATCGCCGGTCTGGTGCAGAACGTTGTGGTCTGCATGATCATCGCCATCGTCCTGATGATCGGCACCCTGCTGGTGATCAAGGCTGTCACCGCCAAGAAGCACCAGGGCATCTTCCAGGAAATGGCTGCTGCCGACAAGGCTCTGGCCAACAAGTAATCGCCCCACTCCATAAAAAAACAGGTCCGCTCCAGCGGACCTGTTTTTTTGCGCATTTTTCCGCCGGGGCTGTCCCCCAGCAGATTTTTGTGGTATAATCCCCTTATTCCCAGGTTTTCCACACGTCGGGGCAGTAGCCCACGGTGGCCTGGCGGCCGTTGCGGACGATGGGCACCCGGAACAGCCAGGGGTTTTCCAGCAGCTTCTCCTCCGCCGCCTGTGGCAGAAGATAGTCAATCCCCAGCTCCCGGTAGTCGGGGCTGTCCCGGTCCACCAGGGCGTCATAGCCCACAGCGGCCCGGATGCTGCGGTACTCCCCGGGGGACAGGCCCTTGCTGTCCAGGTCGATGTACTGGTATTTGATGCGGCGCTCCTTGAACCAGCGCTCCGCCTTCTTGGTGTCGAAGGACTTGCGGGCCCCGAAAATCTGAATGTTCATGGCATACTCCTTATAAATTCACGAAATGGAGGTCTTACGGATGATGGAATGGATCGAAAAGCTGCGGCAGTGGGTGGCGGAATCGGACAACATGGTGTTTTTCGGCGGGGCCGGAGTGTCCACGGAGTCCGGAATCCCGGATTTCCGCAGTGTGGACGGCCTGTATCACCAGAAGTTCCAATACCCGCCGGAAACCATCCTCAGCCACAGCTTCTATGTCCGCCACAAGGCGGAGTTTTACGACTTTTACCGGGCCAAGATGCTGGCCCCCTGGGCCCAGCCCAACGCCGCCCACCGGAAGCTGGCCCAGTGGGAACAGGAGGGGAAGCTGAAGGCCGTGATCACCCAGAACATCGACGGCCTGCACCAGAAGGCGGGAAGCCGCCAGGTGCTGGAGCTGCACGGCAGTGTTCTGCGGAACTACTGCGAAAAATGCGGGGCCTTTTACGGCCTGGACACCATCCTCTCTACCACCGGCGTCCCCAGGTGCCCCGCCTGCGGCGGGGACATCAAGCCCGATGTGGTGCTGTATGAGGAGAGCCTGGACCAGGACGTTCTGGCCAAGGCCGTCCACTATATCCGCCAGGCGGACCTGATGATCATCGGCGGCACGTCCCTGGTGGTGTATCCGGCAGCGGGGCTGGTGCAGTATTTCCGGGGCCGCCACCTGGTGGTGGTGAACAAGGGCCAGACCGGCAGCGGCGTGGGAGCGGACCTGACCATCGACGGCCCCATCGGCGAGATATTCGCACAGTTGTAATATAGTATAGCACAGCTTTACCCGGTTTTCAATTCCGCGGCAGGGGGGGCCTCTGCCGCGGAATTTTTGCATAATTACTCATTGAATCCTGCATATGGGCGGAAATATTTTCATTCAATGTATTTATTTTGCAAGTTTATCATGTTAGAATTGCAAAAACGCCCACATTGACCGGCAGCTCTATGAAAAATATGATGTGAAGCGGGGACTGCGGGACGCCACGGGCCGGGGCGTCCTCACCAGCCTCACCCGCATATCCGAGGTAAAGGGCTGCACCGTGGACGGTCAGGACACCATCCCCTGCCCCGGCGTGCTGTACTACCGGGGCTATGACGTCCGGGACCTGGAGGCCCGGGCCCTGGACGCGGCGCTGATCCTCCACGCCGACCACGGCAGCAACAACTCCACCTTCACCAACCATGTACCACCTCCACCGGCACCGACACCTATTCCGCCATGACGGCCTCCCTGTGCTCCCTGAAGGGTCCCCGCCACGGCGGAGCTAACGCCAAGGTGGTGCAGATGATGGCGGACCTGCGGAGCCGGGTCCAAGACCCCGCCGACCCGGAGCAGATGCGGCAGTATCTGACGGACCTGCTGGCGGGCCGGGCCTATGTGCCTATGGACAGAAGATAAACCGGCGATTTATCCCTCCCGTCCGACTCTTAAGGGCCGGACGGGTCACTTTTTTTCGTCTATATTGCGAAAAAAGCGGCTCTCTGCCCAAAGAGGAATTGACAATCGCGGCGGGAGAGGGTATCATGGTAGTACATGGCATAGGAACAAAAAATAGGATTTTGTATATAGAACAGAATCAAGGAGGCAACAATATGATCTCTATGGAAATGCTCCAGGACGCACGCCGGGTGCTGTCCCCCGTTATCAACCAGACCCCTGTGCTGCACGCGCCGGGCCTGGTGCCGGACTGCGACTTTTATCTGAAGGCGGACTGCCTGCAGAAGACGGGGGCCTTCAAGCTGCGGGGCGCGTACTATAAGATCGCCACCCTGTCCGACGAGGAGAAGCGCCGGGGCGTTATCGCCTGCTCCGCAGGCAACCATGCCCAGGGCGTGGGCTTTGCCTCCCGGGATATGAAGATCCCCGCCACCATCTGCATCCCCGCCGCCGCCCCCATTTCCAAGATCCAGGCCACCCGCAGCTATGGGGCCAACGTGGTGCTGGTGGACGGCGTGTATGACGACGCCTATGCCGAGGCCGTGCGCCTGCGGGATGAGCAGGGGTTGACGTTTATTCATCCCTTTGACGACTATCGGGTCATGGCCGGTCAGGGCACCATCGGTCTGGAGATTCTGGAGCAGCTGCCGGACGTGGACGTGATCCTGGTGCCCATCGGCGGCGGCGGACTGATCTCGGGTCTGGCCTATGCCGTGAAGCATCTGAAGCCCTCCTGCCAGGTCATCGGCGTTCAGGCCGCCGGAGCCGCCAGCATGGTGGACTCCCTGGAGGCCGGGCATATTCTGACCCTGCCCAGCGTGCACACCATCGCCGACGGCATCCAGGTCAAGACCCCCGGGGACCTGACCTTTGAAATGTGCCGCCAGTATGTGGACAAGGTGGTGGCCGTCAGCGAAAACGAGATCGCCAGAGCCATCCTGTCGGTGCTGGAGAAGCAGAAGCTGGTGGCCGAGGGCGCAGGCGCCGTGGGCATCGCCGCCGCCATGTACGGCAAGGTGGACCTGCGGGGCAAGACCGTGTGCGCCCTGCTGTCCGGCGGCAATGTGGACGTGACCATGCTGGAGCGGATCATCACCCGGGGCCTGGCCAAGGCCGGGCGCACCGCCAACTTCGCCACGGTGCTGCCGGATCAGCCCAAAACCCTGGCCACTCTGCTGAACATCATGTCCGACATGGGCGTGAACGTGCTGGAGGTGAACCACGAGCGGGGCAACCTGAAGGCCCCGGTGGGCTCCTGCGTGGTGCACCTGCTGGTGGAGACCCGGGACGCCCTCCATGTGCAGCAGATATATGAGACTCTGCGTGCCCAGGGCTATCCCATTATGGAGCGGTAAAGTGAAAATGCCCGAAGGGGCTTGCTATAACGAAAAATCCCGGTGCTTCGGCACCGGGATTTTTTGGTCTTTTCAAAAATTTTTCCTGCCCCTATTGACAACGTAACACTGTTATGCTATTATCGTAACAGTGTTACGGAACATTGTTACGCAACACCGCACGATAATCTTTTGACGGATGGGAGGAAGGGTATGGACGAGGAGTTGATTTCCAAGAAGGAGCTGCTGGAGACGTTCGGCATCTCCTACGGGGCCCTGTATCGGTGGAAGCGGATGGGACTGATCCCGGAGGCGTGGTTTCTGCGCCGCTCCACTTCCACCGGACAGGAGACATTTTTCCGCCGGGACCAGATCTGCCAGCGGATCCGGCTGATCCTGGACAACAAGGAGCACCAGACGCTGGACGAGCTGGCGGCCAGCCTGGCGGAAAAGCACCAGACGGTGCTGGCCCGGCGAAAGCTCATCATCGAAACGGCCTATGGCCGCAGGGAATTTCCCCTGGAGGAGGTCCGCAGCGCCGTGGTGGCGGAGGGGACGCACCAGGAGGACATACTGCAATTATTAAAGGAGGTCACATTATGAACGACATCATGGATATGAAAATTTCCGGCAGCAGCGCCATGCCCGGCGGCGAATACCGCCTGGTTTCCATCAGCGGATCGGGCAAGGTCCAGGGCAGCCTGCGCTGCGAGAGCCTGCGCTGCTCCGGCAGCGCCAGGGTCCAGGGAGACGTGGACTGCGCCGGGGAGATCCGGTGCAGCGGCAGCAGCCGTGTCACCGGCGACATCACCTGCCAGGAGCTGGGCTGCTCCGGCTCCACCCGGTGCGAGGGCAGTCTCCGGGCCAACGGCCGGGTCCATAGCTCCGGCGCGCTGAAGGTGGACGGCAGCCTGGAGGGCGGCGAGGTAGACGTGTCCGGCGGCCTGGAGGCGGCGGAGGTCCGCTGCGGACGACTGCACTGCTCCGGCGGGGCCAGGGTGTCCGGCGGCGTGGAGGCCGAAAGCGTCCATCTCACCGGCAGCGCCGTGATCCAGGGCCTGCTGAACGCCGAAACCGTGGAGATCTCCGCCAGCCGGGGCATCCGCATCGGCAGCATCGGCGGCAGCAGCATCCGCATCTATAAGCCCACCCAGGTCTCCCTGCTGGGCCTGTTCCACGGCAGCGTCTCCTGCGCCCAGGTGGGGGACATCGAGGGCGACGACGTGGACCTGGAATACACCCAGGCCGACGTGGTCCGGGGCCGCCGGGTCCGCATCGGCGAGGGCTGCTCCATCGGACGGGTGGAGTACAGCGAGAGCCTGGACGCCTGGGACGGTACCGTGGGCGAAAGCGTCTGCACCGGCCAGGATGCGCAGTGATATGGAGCTTCTGTATGCGGATAAGCGCATTGCCGTGGCGGTGAAGCCCCCGGGGGTCCTCAGCACCGACGAGCCCGGCGGCATGCCGGAGCTGCTGCGGGCTCAGCTGGGCACCCCCTGCATCCGGACGGTGCATCGGCTGGACGCCGCCACCGGCGGGGTCATGGTGTTTGCCCGGTCCGCCGCCGCAGCCTCCATCCTGTCCGGCCAGGTCCGGGACCACCGGTTCCGGAAAATCTATCTGGCGGTGGTCCGGGGTGACCCGGGACAAGGCGGGATATGGCGGGACATGCTGGGGAGAGACCCGGTACGCCGGGTGACATATATCGCCCGGGAGCCGGGGAAGGACGTCCGCCCGGCGGAGCTGTCCTATGAGACGCTGGCCGTCCGGGAGGGGCTGTCCCTGGTGCGGGTGACCCTGCACACCGGCCGCACCCACCAGATCCGGGTGCAGTTCGCCGGACGGTGCTTCCCCCTGGTGGGGGACCGGAAATACGGCGGGGCCGGAGACGGCGAGACCCTGGCCCTGTGGGCCTGGCGGCTGGGCTTCACCCATCCGGAGACGGGCCGGGATATGGTGTTCACCCACCAGCCCCCGGCGGTCTGGCCCTGGACCCTGTTCCCCCTGCCGGAAACGGGAAAATAAGGCAGAAAAGCGCTCGGAGCACTTGGCTCCGGGCGCTTGAGACTGTCAAAAAAGGGCTTCGCCTTTTTTGACAAAAGGCTTGCAGTCAGCCGCGCACAGAATTTGTTCGCCGAAAGCGAACAAATTCCACACTTGCAGACTGAGAAGTATTTTCGCCCAGACCGGCCAGCACGGCGCCGATGTCCCCGTCGATGCAGATGGACTGCTTCTGAATCTCCCGGGGGGCGGCGGCCTGGCCCAGATTCAGGCAGGCATACACCGCCCGGGGGTTGGCGGCGGTCATCCGCCAGAAGGGATACTTGATGATCACCGGGGTGTTGTACCCCACCCCCAGCTCCAGAAAAAGGAGCTTCTGCCCCTGACGGGTGCGGAGGAAGCTTTCATACCGCTCCGCCGCCCGGTGCTAGCCCTCATCCTCCGCAAAGCGGTCGTCACAGCGGAGGTTCATGGCCATGGGCCTGCCGCAGCCGGTCAGCGGGACAGGAGCCGGTGGTAGATTTCGTTGTCCTGGTCTTTGAAAACATTGAAGATCACCTTCTTTACGCTGGTGTTTCCGGCCAGAAAGTCCCGGACGGTTTTCACGGCGATCTGGGCCGCCGGTTGGTTGGGGAAGTGGAAGATTCCCGTGGTGATGTCCCCCTGCCACACATACAGCCCCGGCTGCACCGGGGTCAGGTCCGCCAGGTCGGTGATGCCCCGGGCGGCGGTCTCCGCCTGCAGATACGCGTCCTGCACCCGCAGGAAGTCCGGGTCCGCCGCCTGAGGCGGCCGGACGTTCATCAGGCCCCGCAGAAGCTGCCGCTGGCCCTCCGGGTCCCGGAGCGTCTCCACCTGCCGGTACTCCGGCCGCTCCTTCAGCAGCGATTGGATGAGAAACAGCCGCTTTTCGCTTTGGGTCATGGTCAGCCTCTCCTTTCGATCACCTGCCGGGGACATTTTTTCAGAACTGATAGGGGGGATTGCCGGAGAAGTCGGCAATGACGCCGTGGAGGTCGTCCAGATAGAACACCTCAAAGATGGGGTTGGCGGCGGTCTGGTACTGACCCTTCACGATGGGGTTCCGGATGCACATCTCCTTGGCGGCCATGTTGTTCTCAAAGACAGCCTTGCCGTGGAGCCGGATCCAGGCGTACTCCGGGCTGGAGACGGAGATCTCGATCTCGGGATTGGCCTGCATGTCCTTGTACACGTCCTTCTGGTTGTTGGTGCAGAACCAGAGCTTGCCCTCCAGCTCGCCGGCAAACATAAAGGGACGGCACTTGGCCTTGCCGTCCCGGCCCACAGTGGCCAGATACTGCACGGGATTGGCATTCAGAAATGCAACGACTTTGTTCATGATATTTACCTCCAGGGTGATCTTTTCGAAGGGGTGTTTCCTCTTGATGATCCAATTGTAGCAGTGACTTTTCGGTTTGAAAAGTACGCACTTTTCGGTAACCAAGGGTACCCGGAGGTAACCATTGCCCATTTTACTGGGGTTTCGGCGATAAATTTTTTTGCCCGGACCTTCAGACTCCCTTGTTCAGCTCCGCCGCCTGGGCGATGGCCTGGGCCACCTGCCGGGTGTGGCCGCTGGCGGAGTAATAGACCACCAGGGTCTTGCCGGCCTGGGGCTCCTCCGGCGCGGCGGGGTCCTGGACGGGAGTTTCGGCCGGGGTCTGGGGATCGTCCTTGGGCGTATCCGGGGTGGTGCTGCCGCAGGCGGCAAGGCCCAGCACCAGCGTCAGGCTCAGAAGTAAAGCGGTCAGTTTTTTCATGGTGGTATCATCCTTTCTGTGTTTTTCCGGTTGCGCAGGAGGGAGTCCTGTGCTATGATCCGGTTGTTCCTTCCGGTTGATACCGTCGATTATAATAACCGGTTGCTGCAACCGGTCAAGAACTTTCATGTGAAAAAATTTGAACATTCTGTAAATTGCGAGGGAGTCTGTTATGCTGCACACCATGATGCAGGCCTGCAAGGAGACCAACATGACCTATCAGGCCCTGAAATTTTACTGCAACCAGGGGCTTGTCCCCAACGTCAAGCGGGACAAAAACAACCGCCGGGTGTTTGATGACCGGGACATCGCCTGGATCAGCAGCCTGATCTGCCTGAAAAAGTGCGGCATGAGCATTCAGGAGATGAAGGAATATCTGTCCCTGTGCCTGATGGGAGAGTCAACGATCCCCCAGCGCAAGGAGATGCTGGCCCGGAAGCAGGAGGAGCTGCGCCGCTCCATCCGGGAGCTGGAGGACAGCGTGGCCTATATCGACTGGAAGCAGAATTTCTATGACGAAATTCTCTCCGGCCAGCGTCCCTATGAGAGCAACGTGATCTGCGAGAAGGAGTAAGCGCCCCTCCCGGCAGCTGCCCATACCATAAACAAGCCGAGACTTCCGAAGAAGCCTCGGCTTGTTTATTCAGAACATGTCCTTGGAAAGCAGGACCACCGTCTCGACAGATGCCCCGCATTCATCAAATTGCGTGAGCACCTTTTGCTCAATGGGAAACTTGTACACAATCGCCTTTACAAAGCGTTTCTGCGTCTTTTGTTCCTCACGCGGGAACAATTCAACCTCGGAAATCAGGTATTTCACAAGATCGCGCCGCTCTGCTGCATTCATTCTATCATAGATTGCGTCAAAAGATGAGAGGATTCCGATCATAGATTGCACCGACATTTGTTCACTTTCCAGAGTTGTCTTTTTCATCATGCTCTCTTGAAGCAGATCCTCGGCCTTATAAATCTGGTCATAGAGATCATTCAGGCGGCGGGTCATGTCTGCGCGGCGGCGTTCTGCATACTTGTCATCCGGGGCAATGCGGTCAATATCCTGTTCCAAACTGTCACGGCTGCGCTGTAAAGCGGATAGCTGCTTTTTATAGGCGGTAATATCATTTTCAACCTCGGTCATGTCCACAGCGGTCATCACCTTTTCCTGCAAATCCTTGATAAACTGCGGATTGCGGACAATCTTCCGGGTGTACTCCATCACCTCGTCCTCAACCTGACTGGCTACCACGCCATTTCTGCGGCATACCGAAGTCCCCCTATGTTTAGTCGCATAAGAACAGACATAAGATTCTGTGCGACGCTCTGTGCCGTCCTGATTTGTCCACTTGGTCATGCCAATATACATAGGTGCGCCGCATTGCGGACATTTTACGATACCGGACAACAGATGCGCGTTATACTGGCCAATGTTGTGATTACCCTTTTTTCCACGAATGGCTTTGATCTCCTGAACCTTGTCAAAATCTTCTTTGGAAACAAATTCTTCGTGAGAAATAACTTCGCTCAAAATATATTCGTCCTGTTTTACCAGTCGATATTCGTTGTCACTGCCGGGCACTTTTTCCGTCCGTCGTTTGCCCCATGCCACGCGCCCCGTATAAACTGGATTGCTAAGCATTCTCTTGATGTGGTCAGAACTCCACTCTCCATAGCTGGGGCGGATGGCATTCTTTGCCGGTGGGCGAGTATAACCGTTTCGATTGAGATAGCCCGAAATTGCCGTGTAGCCCATATTTCGGTTCAGGAACATATCAAAAACCAGTTGCACGACAGCCTTTTCTTCCGGGACGGTCTCCAATTTCCCTTTACTCTTGTCAACGCCCTTTACCAGACGATACCCATAGGGTGCAAAGCCGCCGTTCCAGCCGCCGGACTTTGCTTTTTCCTCGCGCCCCAAAAGGCTCTGTGCAATGATGTTCTCACGTTCCAACTCAGCTACCGCACCGAGAATGGTAATCATCATTTTTCCCATAGAGGTTGAGGAATCAAGCCCATCTTCTACACACATCAGGTGAACGCCATATTTCATAATAAACTCAAGGGAGTTCAGCACGTCCCGCGCGTTTCTGCCAAACCGCGATAATTTGAAAACCAGCACATAGTCCGTATGTACCTTTCCGCTCTGAATGTCATCCAGCATCCGCTGGAACTCCGTCCGCCCCTCGATACTCTTGCCACTTTTGCCTTCTTCAACGTAGGTATCAAGAACGGTCATACCCCGACGCTCGGCGCATTCAGCCAGATAGTGTTTTTGCCCATCCAGACTATACCCCTTTACCTGACGCTCACTGCTGACGCGGATATAGATAACACACGATTTGCCCTCTTTCGTATTATACATAGATTTCCTCCTATTGCAGGACCGGGCGGTCATCGACCGCCCGGAATACTCTGCTCAGATTTTCTGATTTTCCTTTTCTGCGGCAGCATATTTAATCAGGATTTGTGCCAGAACATTGATAAAGTTCTGGTAGCAGTCTCTCTGCTCTGCTGTCATCTGAATCACGCTCTCCTTGGGAAAGCGAAGCTCAGTTCCATTGTTTGCAGTGTAGCTCTTGTAGTTTTCGTTTTCTACCATATAATCACTCCATTTGACATTATGTTCGTCAGCCGAATGAAGTGCCGCTCTTTCAACGGTAACTCAGCAGTTACTATTATATGCTATTTCCAGTCTTGGGTCAATAGCTCCGGAGCGATTCTCCGGTAACTCCTGAATTGACATTTCTGCTTGCTCTCATGTATAATTACTTTGAAAATCCCCGGAGGTGAAGTCAATGAGTATGGCTCAGGTTATCCGGGCTGCTATGAAGAAGCAAGGCGTAACTGTCAGTCAGCTTTCAAGGCAGCTTGGCTGCACAACCCAAAATATCAGCGGCAAAATACGCCGTGACAATTTCAGGGAAAGCGAGTTGCAGGAAATAGCGGCGGCTATCGGCTGTCGGTTTGAGGGTCGTTTTATTTCAGAAGAAACAGGAAAGCCGGTTGAATAACATCCCTGTCTTATGAATGGGTAAGCTGCTGCAACAGTTTACCCATTCAGCATTTCTGCGGCTTTTTTGATATTCGCCCTGGCATTGCCTTTGCGAAAGTTCTCTCCGTCGAAGCGGATCGGGACGCAGACCTCCAAGATGCGGTCAAAAATGCGGCGGTCATCCAGATCGGCGGCTTGCTTCATAACGGAAAGTGGGATGTTCGTGGTGACGATCATGGGCTTGCCTGACAGCAACCGCTTGTCAACCACATCGAATACGCGCTCCTTGCCGAAACTGGTGTTACGCTCTGCCCCCAAATCGTCCAGAATGAGGAGGTCGGGACGCATAAGCGATTTCATGTAGTGGTCACGGTCCGTGCCGAAATTACCCTGCATACGGTTGACCACATCGGACATTCCCACAAAGAGGACAGACTCCAGACGGTCAATCAGAGCGTTGGCAATACAGCCAGCGGCATAGGACTTTCCCGTGCCGACATTCCCGAACAGGAGCAGCCCGATCCCCGCTTTTTTGAACTCGTCCCAGTTCTGCGCGTAGCCCCTCACCTTTTCAAGCTGGGGTGTCGTAACTGCGGCTGACTCAAACCGCCAGTCAGCGGCGGGCATATCGCGGAACGCTTCGCTGCGGAGCATCGTCATGTAAGACATTCTCTCATATTCCCGACGCTCCGCCTCTTCCCGCTCACGGCGCTCGGCAGCGCACTTGCACATAACCGGGTGCTTGGTAAAGCCCTGTGCCTGAAGGTCAGCGGGGTAAAAGGCTTCTTTCGGCGTGCGGCACTTGCCGCAGTATTTCAGCCCATCAGCGGAATTGATGTAATCGTCAGGTGCGGCATTAGCCGCTTCAACAGCATCAACCATTTTCGTAAAAATCGGATTCATAGACACTCTCCCTCGTTATCGTCGTAGGTGTAGTTTTTCGCGCTCCTGCCCTTGCTGTCCTCGTCCAACCACTTCTTGATGGTGGCATAGTGATTGGCATAGTGCCTGTCATTGGAAGCCATATACCGGGACAGCCGCTCAATGTATTCGGCAGCTTTGCCGAGATAAGCCGTCTCCAGCCGGGTACATTCCTCGTCTGACAGGAAAACATTTTGAAACTCTCCAAACCGGCGGCGCGTACTCTCTACTTTTTCAGTCTTACTATGTTCTTTATATTCTGTATCAGTATTACTTGTAGGCAATTTTTGCCCCATGCAAGGGGAAGAATCCTGCACATCCATTGGGCAGATATTGCCCTCTGGACGGGAAGAAACCTGCACCCTGTCTGGAATTTGCAGAAAGATGCGGTTCGCCTGATTCCAGCCCTGACGGACGCGGGTGATCAGCCCGGCATTTTCCAGCTCCCGCAGGGCGGTTTTGACCGTCCGCTCACTCCGGTCAAGATCGTTCGCCATCTGCTTGATTGTGTAGATCACATACACATTTCCGTCCTCGGACACCCAGCCGCTTTTCTGGGAAAGCATGGTGCGGTTGAGCAGAAGCCCATATAGCAGCTTTGCGTTGATGGAGTAGTCGCCCGCCAGCATGAAGCGCGGCAAGGGAATGAACGGCGGCAATGCGGTGTTCAGTTTGAAATAGATTTTTCATCACATCCTCTCTGGTCTGGTGTGATACGGCTGCTATGGCGGTTTTCTGTCAGGTCCGCGAGGGGAGTACGCAGATGTGCCACCCTTTTTTGCTCTCTTTGACCGATAATGCGGGCAAATAACGACAACCGCCCGGAAGCTCTGCTTGCAGTCATGGATGCAGCGGCGGCAGAGCGTGTTGTACGCCTTGCGTCCCCGGTCATTCAGGAAGAACGACCATTCCAGCTTTTTGGATTTGCTCATGCGCGGCATATCTGTACTCCTTTCTCGAATTACAATTCGTTTCTCTGCTGTTCTTTCAGCAGCTCCCATACGTCATTCATCCGTTCTTTCAGCTCGGCAACGTCGTCCTCGTAGCAGCGTCCGGTGCTGTTGATGCGGCGGCAGACGTGGTTGATGTTTGTGGCAATCCTGCTGACAGCGGCAGCTAACTTTTTCTGCTCGGTGTAATCGACCTTAATGATGTACCCGTCAATCAGCATTTTCCGGGCATACGCGCCGAAGTTGTGCGTCCCCAACTGGCGCATCTTGTGCTGGATGAGATTCAGTTCCTGCTCATTCAGGCAGATTTCTTTGCGGATGGGTCGTGTGCGGTCTGGCATATCAAAGAACTCCTTTCACTTTACAACGGACATTTTTAATTCAAAACGCAGGTATCGAAATGAAAAATTTTCAAAAAATATGCGCTCCTGCTTTTGCGAAAGCGGGAGCGCGTTGTATCTGCGGATATGAGATTTGAGAGAGTAGCAAGCACATCCGGTGTCCGTACACACCGGAAAAATGAGCGGTTCAGCCCTGCGCCCGAACTGCTCATTTTATTGTTGGGGAAGCCCCACACCCCTTTCATGTCTGAATTGAAAATACTTCCTGAACTTTTCCGAAAAGCCCTTGCTTTTATTCGCTTTGACGATTATAATTATGCTGTGATTTTATAAGCAGACGCAGGAATGAACTGCAACAGGAGTACTGCCCATGAAGTATTTATCTATCACGCAGACCGCCGAACGCTGGGGTATCTCCACTCGCCGTATTCAGATTTTGTGCGGCGAGGGGCGCGTCCCCGGTGCTATCCGCATTGGCTCGGTCTGGGGGATTCCAGAGGACGCAGAGAAGCCAGCGGACGCGAGAATCAAGAACGGCAAGTATATCAAGAAGCCCGTCGAAAATGAAAAAAGAGCCGCAGATTATATCAGCGACTCTGACTCGAAATAATGGGGTCTATTCCAGCTCGCGGGTGCGAATGGGCGCACTGACCCCTTGGTTACGACTCTACCTAAATCGTCGATTCGACAAACGATGACAGCGTTGGACAAAAAATTAGTCCTTCCGAGACAGGATAGGTCTTTCACCACAATAACCACCGCACGAACATAGCCAGAAGCGACCCTCATTACTGCTGAGGGTCAGGGAAGAAATACCCTCATTTGAAATGAGGATAACACGATTACGGAGGAAATCAGCCATGCCAACACTTGAATGGATTGGAAAAAGCAAGGTGATCAATCACCATCAGGACGTGCCGTTTCGGGTGTTGGAGCGCAAGTACAGCTTTGATGAAAACGGACAGACGGACGCGGACAATGGTAGCGAAAATATGATCATCCGGGGCGATAATCTGGAGGCCCTGAAAGCGCTGCTGCCCCGGTATGAGGGGCGCGTCAAGTGCATTTACATCGATCCGCCCTACAACACCGGCAACGAGGGCTGGGTCTATAACGATAACGTCAACGACCCGAAGATCAAGAAGTGGCTGGGCGAGGTGGTCGGCAAAGAGGGCGAGGACTTGACCCGCCATGACAAATGGCTGTGCATGATGTACCCGCGGTTGAAACTGCTGCAAAAACTGCTGGCGGATGATGGCGTTATTTTTATAAACGCTGACGATACAGAAACTTTTTCACTAAAACTTGTCTGTGACGAAATATTTGGTTGTGGAAATTTTCTTGTGGACGCTATCTGGCAGCACAGCATACAGCCTAAGGGATATTTAGGGACATTCTCAATTCATCATAATCACACACTGATTTACAGGAAAAGCGAAACTTTTGAGCTGGGAAGTTTGGAAAGAACAGAGGAAGATAATAAGGCATATCGAAATCCCGACAATGACCCTCGTGGACCATGGAGAAGTGGAGATGTCCGCAATGCGTTGTACCGTCCTAATTTGATATACGATATTGTTTCTCCGTCTGGTAATGTTATCAAAGCGCCAGAAAAAGGGTGGCGTTGGAGCAAAGAAACGGTTGCAGAGAAAATACGAACAGGCGAAATTATTTTTAATGCTGATGAAACTGGAATTATCCGAAAAATATATCTTGATACTGTTGATGGGCGTGCGCCAGAGTCAATATGGTTCGGTAAAGATGTGGGTACTACACGAGAGGCCAATGGCGAAATAAAGGCAATATTTGAAGGAAAAGCCCCCTTTGATACGCCGAAACCGTCCCGCCTTATTAAACGCATTATGCAGATAGCAGCGGTTAGAGATGACGATATCATCCTCGATTCCTTCGCCGGTTCCGGCACCACCGCCCATGCCGTCCTCAACATGAACAAAGCCGACGGCGGACACCGCAAGTTCATCCTCGTCGAGATGATGGACTACGCCGACAGCATCACCGCCGAGCGCGTGAAGCGCGTGATACGTGGCTACGGCGAGGGCAAAACGTGCGTGGAAGGTACGGGCGGCAGTTTCAGCTTCTATGATCTGGGCGAGCCGCTGCTGGTGGGCGATTGCCTGAATGAAGCCGTTGCCCCGGAGAAAATCCGAGAATACATCTGGTTCATGGAAACCAAGCAGCCCTACTCTCCGCCCAGCGGCGGCAATCCGTATTACCTCGGTCAGCACAACGACACGGGCTATTACTTCTACTACGAGCCGCAGCGCGTGACGGTGCTGGGCTATGCGTTCCTCTCCACCATTACAGAAAAAACCGATGGAACGGTGATCTACGCCGACCGCTGCTCCATCAGCGAGGACAAGCTGGCACAGATGGGCGTTACATTCAAGAAAATCCCACGGGACATCAGCAGACTGTAAGGGGGTGACGATGTATGGAAATGAAAGGGTATCAGAATGCGGTCATAGCGGATTTGACGCATTATCTGGAACTGATGAACGAAACGCAGAACTATATGACAGCGTTTGAGCAGTTCTGGCGGGAAAAGAGCGCCCCGGCGCTAGGGCTATACCGAAACGTTATAGCCGGTGTGCCGAACCTGTGCTTCAAGGTGCCGACAGGCGGCGGCAAGACCTTTATCGCCTGCAACGCCATTCGCCCGGTGTTTGACGCGCTCCCCGTCACCAAGACGAAAGCGGTTGTCTGGCTTGTCCCGTCAGAAGCCATCCTGACGCAGACGGCGAAAGCCCTGAAAGATACGTCCCACCCCTACCGTCAGAAAATCGACGTGGATTTCGGTGGGCGCGTGGAGGTCTACACCAAGCAGGAGCTTTTGAACGGTCAGAACTTCAACCCCACTGCCGTAACGGAGCAGCTTTCTATTATGGTGCTGTCCTACGATTCGTTCCGCACCAGCAGAAAGGACGGGCGCAAGGCGTTTCAGGAAAACAGCAATCTTGCGGAGTTCCCCAAAGTGCTGGGAAAACCTGACAGCCCCATTGAGGGCGCGGACGAAACCGCCCTGTTCCAGATCATCAATCAGCTTAACCCTCTTGTCATCGTGGACGAGAGCCATCATGCCCGGTCGGAATTGAGCCTTGAAATGCTGGAAAACTTCAACCCCTGCTTTGTGCTGGATTTGACCGCCACGCCGAAAAAGGAGAGCAATATTATTTCCTATGTGGACGCGGTGCAGCTAAAGACCGAACACATGGTAAAGCTGCCCGTCATCGTCTACAACCGCGACAGTCAGGCAGAGGTCATTCTGGACGCAATCGACCTGAGAAACAAGCTGGAAGAACTCGCCGCAGCCGAATATGCCGTGAGCAAGAAGTATATTCGCCCCATTGTGCTGTTTCAGGCAGAGCCGAAAGGCAAGGAAGAAGCCACTACCTTTGAGAAAATCCGCGAAAAGCTGATTGGCTATGACATCCCCGCAGAGCAAATCGCCATCCGCACAGCGGACGTGAACGAGCTGAAAAACACCGAACTCATGTCCGCAGACTGCCCGATTCGCTATATTATCACGGTCAACGCATTGAGCGAGGGATGGGACTGCCCCTTTGCCTATATTCTTGCGTCTATTGCCAACAAGACGAGTCAGGTTCAGGTGGAGCAGATTTTGGGACGTATCCTGCGTCTGCCCCACACCACCCAGCACAGGCAGTCATCCCTGAATATGTCCTATGTGCTGACATCTTCCAATGATTTCAACGAAACCGTAAAAGGCATCATTCAGGGCTTGAATGACGCAGGTTTCAGCGATAAGGATTATCGCGTTTCCGAGCCGCCTACGCCGAAAGCCCCTGACCCGGTGCAAATCATGATTGACAATGGGTGTTCCAAAATGGAAACCCCTTTGGAATCGCCCGAAGAGGACGTTTCCGGTGTGGATTGGAAGTTAGTCAATGAAGAATACCAGCGGCGCAGAGAAGCGGAGAAATCACCTGAAACCACCCCGAAAGCCGACAGTATGCTATCCGAAGCGGAAAGCGCGGGACAAGCCTACAATGCCGCGATCCAGCAGTCGGGCAATGACCCCTATCTGCAAAAAACGCCGTGGGAGGTGCGGGAACAGATGCCTACATTCGCTGTCAAGCCGGAGTTCCGGGAAGATATTGAGCGCCTTGTCATCCCGCAGTTCTTTGCAGCTATTCCGGATACGCTGTTTACGGATGGTTCTCATGTGCTGCTGGATGAAGCGCAGCTTTCCGAGGGCTTCACGCTGAAAAACAAGGACTGCGACATTGATTTTGCCGCAGCGGATGATGGAATCGTTAAGGTGGATATTGAGAACAAGGAAAACGGCTTGCCCCGTGTGTTCAAAATGTCCAGCCCGGAGCAGCAGTATTTCAAGGAATACTTCAACAGTCTGCCCCCGGAAAGCCGGGTGCGCCAGTGCAAGGAAATGATGCTCCGTCAGCTTAACAAGCTGAATGGCGTGGACGCTGCCGAACTGAAGGCCTACATAGAGCGCATTGTCGGCAACATGAGCAAGGACCAGCTTGCAGCAATGGAGAAAGTGCCGCTTGGCTATGCAAAGAAAATCAAGGACAAGGTGCAAGCCCTGTTGGAGCAGCATTGCCGGGAGAACTTCTCCGACTGGCTCTCCACCGAACGCATTGTATGCTTGCCGTATTATCGTCTTCCAGACGCAATTCATCCTGCTGCGCATACGGACATCTACGCGAAATCGCTGTACCAGGCAGAGGACGGCGATATGAACAAGCTGGAACAAAAGCTGATTATGGAATTGACCGCCTTGCCGAATGTGCGCTGGTGGCACAGAAACATTTCCCGTCAGGGCTTCTGTATCAACGGCTATATCAATCACTATCCTGATATTCTGATTTTGACGGAAAAGGGCAAGGTCATCTTTGCGGAAACCAAGGGCGAACACCTGAAAAATGATGACAGCCGGGAGAAAATCGACCTCGGCGCAATGTGGAGCGGTCATGCAGGAAACCAGTATCGGTATTTCATGGTGTTTGAAAAGGATGCAGACCTGCCAAAAGGAGCAGTCAGCATGAGCAAATTTGTTGAGATTGTCGCGGCGCTGTGAATCCCGTTTCTGGGCGATTCTGACAGACGGCAATGACGCACTGTTCATATCAGCCCCTATGCGGTTTCGCGGAACCGAACGGGATTGCGCCAATCCGCAAAAACCTTTCCCGTTCCGAACACTGGGAACACTGTACCGTAGAGCGCGATTCCGTGTAATGAGTATGCAAATCGGGAAATAACTTTTCGGATTTCACAAGCATTGATTTATGCGGCGGTTTTTAGAGTGGTAATTGGGGTTTATTCTGCCGTGGAGGTCGATAATATCTACCCCTGATTTTTCATCACCTATGGTGTGAAATAAGCCCCTGTCTCGACGCTGTGATTACGACGGAGAAACATTTTGATCTCCTTACAAGTTCATACAGATTCAGGCAGCAGGAGCAATTCTGCTGCCTTTTTCTTTGGGTGACTGTTCCGCTTACCTCGCGTATGTGGATTGTCATAATTTTCAAAAAGGAGCGTGGTAGTAATGAAATTGGAAATCGGTCAAAGGAGGTGGTGTGCCGATGCAAAGCAGAAAACGCAGACGGATTCTGATGCAGGAGGCGGAATATGGCAAAACCGCTTGACCCCAAAGCGATAGAGGTAAAGCGACAGACCGGAAGCAGAGCCGAGCGCAGAGAGCAAAAACGCCGCCAGATGCAGGACGAAATTTCTTATAACCAGCGTGGAAATGGCGTTATTATTATCCCACCGCAGAAACGGCGGGAACTTGCAGAGGAGCCGCCCAAACTCCGTGTTGCGGCGTACTGCCGCGTCAGCACACAGGAGGAACAGCAGGTCGGCAGCTTTGATATGCAGATCCACCATTTTACCAAGAGGATTGAGGCAAATCCGCAATGGGAGCTGGTTGAGATTTATCAAGACGAGGGCATCAGCGCAACTACCGTTGAAAAACGTCTTGGCTTTCAGAAAATGATTGCCGACGCAGTTGACGGGAAGATTGACCTGATTCTCACCAAAAGCATCAGCCGTTTTGGTAGAAATATCGTGGATATTCTGGACAATCTGCGAACGCTTTCTGCGCTGAACCCGCCCGTTTCCGTTGAGTTTGAGACAGAAGGAATCACCTATACCGGCGATGGGCGGAATAATCTGCTGATCTCGCTGCTGGCAGCCTTGGCTGAAATGGAGTCCCAGCAAAAGAGCGAGGCAGTTAAGGCTGGTATCCGCTGGCGCATGGCGGAGGGCATCTACAAGTTCTCCGTTCAGAATACGATTGGCTTCTATCGTGATCATTTCGGGCGACTTGTCATTGAGCCGACCGAGGCAAGAATTGTTGAGTACATCTATGAAAGCTGCTTGGAGGGCGCAACCCCGGCAGAAATCGCCGCCGCACTGACAGAACAGGGTATCAAATCTCCAATGGGGAACGATCTCTGGTCTGCCGGTACTGTCCGCAGCATCCTCCGAAATGAGAAATACTGCGGTGATGCTTTGATGCAGAAAACCTATACCAAGGATTTTCGCACCCATAAATCCGTCAAAAATACAGATTTGAATATGTATTTCAAGGAAAATCACCACACAGCGATTATCAAAAAAGAGGATTGGATCAAGGTACAAAAGCTACTGTCAGAGCGGCACAGCACAGCAAAACGAACTACATTGCGCCGTTTGAGCAATCACTTCGTCGCATACCGCGTAAAGGATGGTCTTTTCAAGGGCTATCTGATCATGGATTCCCGCTGGTCTTTTATGGAACGTCAGGAGTTTATGAAAATCGTGGATGAGGCGCAAAACACTATGAAATGAAAGGATTTTTACTATGAACTTCGATTTTTCCGCTTTGAACTTTGAAACCATCGACTCCAACATCAACGCCTACCCGGATATGTTCCTGAATCAGAACGGCGTGACTTTCACTAAGAAAGTGCTTGAGGACTTGAGCTATCCCGCCTACGTTTTGTGTCTGCTGGATGCGAAAGCGCGGGTATTTGCGATCCGTTCCTGCAAGAGCAACGAACCGAAGGGATTCAAGTTCTCCAAGCCGAGAGGCGAACAGAAAGGTGTTGTTACGATCTCCAACAAGAATCTGCTTGACCCGCTTCGCGCTGTCACCGGCGAGGACTGGATTCCCGGCAAGCGTTACAAGGTGCGTGGCTTCTGGGTTGCTGATGCAAAAACCATGTGCTTTGACCTCAATGAGGGCGTTCAGGAGGACTTTCGTCCTGTTACGCCGAGCAATGACGCAGAATAATCCCTGATTTTCAGGGAGAAAAGGGAGAGCCAGAGAGCAGCGGCAAGCCGCCTGAGCGAGAAAGCCACCTCTCCCTTTTCTCCTTCGCTGCGGCTATGGAAACCGTGGAAAACCGCAAGCGGTTTACGCACCGTTCCCACAGCCTGCGCTCACCCTCTTTTTCCTCTCTGGCTTTCTCCCTATACAAAGATAAGTGTCCATTTTCTATCCCGAAAACGCACAGTTGCCACGGCGAACAGAGGGCAGCGTATCAATATGGCAAAGAAAAGCAAACGGCACAACAGGCGGTTTTATCCTCAAAAAAGCCCCGAAGCACGACAAAAAAGAAACCCAGCACCACGCCATTGACGTGATGCTGGGTTTTTAGCCGTAAACTCACTCTGAGGTTAAGCCAAAGTGCCGCAGCGCATCCTTGATTGCCTCGACCTTTTCAGGCGGGCAGGGATGATACTCATGTTTTCTCTGTTCAACAGCATTCGGTGCTTTGTGCATATCCAGCCCGACCATACGCTTGACCTCGGCAATATATGCCGTATGGACTTTGAAGCCGTACTTTTCCTGCACATACTCCTGAATGCGTTTATAGGTCGGATGCTCCTTGACCTCGCCGGTTTCCACTTCCATCCTGACCTCAACCGTCAGTGGATTTGTTTCCCGTGACAAGAGGACAACCGTCTCCACGTTCGCCGTGCCGGGGAACAGGTCCACGGCACAGGCGCGAACGGGGTGGTAGCCCAGAGGGGCGAAGCGGGCCACATCCCGGGCCAGGGTGGCCGGGTCGCAGGAGACATAGACGATGCGCTCCGGCTCCATGGAGGCCGCCGCCTCCACCACGTCGGGGGCCAGGCCCTTCCGGGGCGGGTCCACGCAGATCACGTCGGGCCGCAGGCCCCGCTGCCGCAGCTCCGCCGCCAGCCGGGAGGCATCGCCGCACAGGAACTCCACGTTCTCCACGCCGTTGCGGCGGGCGCTGTCCTCCGCGTCCCGGATAGCCTCCGGCACGATCTCGCCGCCGATGACGTGCCGGGCCCGGCGGGCCAGCACCTGGGTGATGGTACCCGCACCGCAGTACAGGTCCACCGCCAGCTCCCGGCCCGTCAGCCCCGCGTATTCCAGGGCCTTTTCATACAGGCGCTGGGCCTGATCGTGGTTCACCTGATAAAACGACGGCACCGACAGCCGCAGCTCCAGGCCGCACAGGGTGTCCGTCAGATAGTCCCGGCCCCACAGGGTGCGGTACCGGTCCCCCAGGATGGCGTTGCCCCGGCGGGTATTCTCCCCCAGCACCACGCCGCAGACTCCGGGCGCGGCGGCCCGGAGCATATCCACCAGCTCCTGCTCATGGGGCAGGTGGGAGCCGTTGACCAGCAGACATGCCAGGGACTCCCCCCGGCAGCTGGTGCGGACATACAGGTGCCGCAGCAGGCCCCGGCCAGTGGCCTCGTTATACGGCTCCACCTGAAACCGGGCGATATAGTCCCGCACCGCCCGGGCCAGGGCGTCGGCCTCCGGCTTCTGGATGAGACAGTGCTCCACATGCACCACCTGGTGGCTGCGGGCCCGGTAAAAACCTACCTCCCCCGCCGGGGAAATGGGGTAAATGCTCTTGTTGCGGTAGTGCAGGGGCTGTTCCGCACCCAGGATGTCCTCCACAGTGATCTCCGCGCCGCCGATACGGGTCAGGGCGTCCTGGACCCGGGCCCGCTTGGCCCACAGCTCCTCCTCATAGGACATATGCCGGAAGTCGCAGCCGCCGCAGCGGCCGTAATAGGGGCAGTCCGGTACCCGGCGGGCGGGAGACGGCTCTGCCAGGGCGGCGATCTTGCCGAAGGCGGCGTTTTTCAGCACCTTCATCACCAGAACGTCGCAGACCTCCCCCCGGATGACCCCGTGGACAAACACCACCTGGCCGTCTATCCGGGCGATGCCCAGGCCCTCGCTGGAATAGCCGTCGATATGGGCGCGGTAAATGCGGTTTTTCTCCAATCCGGGCATAAACGCCCTCCTCTCGTGCGAATCATACGAAAATTAGGGGCGGACAGAGCTGTCCGCCCCTGAAAGGTTTCCAAAACTTGGTTAAATCTCGAACTTCTCCATGACCTTGCGCAGGGCCTCGGCAAAGGAGGCCAGGGTCTTGTTGTCCCGGCCCTTGCTGCGGCGGATAAGGCCCACCAGGGAATCGCCCAGCTGCACCAGCTTCTGATACGCTGCGGTGACCCGGGGCGCGCCGTCGAAGGTGCGGGTCTTGCGCTGGGGCAGATAGCCCGCTGCCAGCTGGGTGCAGGTCAGCAGGTCATACTCCTCGGTATACTGGGGGGCATGGGCCGTGAAGCCCAGCTGACTCACGGCCTGGGCAAACACCGGCGCCACCTCCCGGTCGCCGTGGACCACGAAAACGTGCTGGGGCAGGGGCTCCTTGAAATGGCTGATCCAGTCCAGCAGATGGTCGTGGTCGGCGTGGGAGCTGAGGCCCTGGAAATTCACCACCTTGGCCCGGACCGCCACGTCCTCGCCGAACAGCTTCACGGAGGTCACCCCGTCCAGCAGGGTCCGGCCCAGGGTGCCCGGAGACTGGAAGCCCACGAACACCACGGCACTGTCCGCCCGCCACAGGTTATACTTCAGATGGTGGCGGATGCGGCCCGCATCGCACATGCCGGAGGCGGAGATGATGACCTTGGGGGTATGGTCCTCGTTCAGAGATTTGGACTCGTCCACGGTCTCCGTCAGATGCAGACCCGGGAAATTGAACATATGGGTGCCGTCCTTCACCAGCTCCAGAGCGTCCTGGTCCAGATAGCCCCGCAGATCGCCGCAGAAAATGGTGGTGGCGCTCTTGGCCAGGGGACTGTCCACATACACGGGGAAATTCGGCACGGAGGTCACCAGGCCCTGATCCTTGATCTCCCGGATGAAATACAGCAGCTCCTGGGTGCGGCCCACGGCAAAGGAGGGAATCACCACGTTGCCGCCCTTGCCCAGAGTCTCGTCGATGATCTGGGCCAGCTGGCCGGTATAGCTCCACACCTCGGTGTGGTTGCGGTCACCGTAGGTGCTTTCCATGACCACATAGTCCGCCCCGGTGAAAAACTGGGGATCCCGGATGATGGGCTGGTCCACGTTGCCGATATCGCCGGAGAACACGATGGTTTTCGTCTGGCCTCCCTCGGTGAGGGTCAGGCGGATGGAGGCGGAGCCCAGCAGATGGCCTGCGTCGATAAACACCGCGTCCACCCCATCGCACAGGTGAACGGGCTGGCCATACTCGCAGGTGTCGATGAATTCCGGCACCCGCTGGGCGTCGGCCACGGTATACAGCGGCTCCTCCTCGGGCCGGCCGGCCCGGCGGTTCTTGCGGTTTTTATACTCGGCATCGCTCTCCTGAATGTGGGCGGAGTCCTGGAGCATGATGCTCATGAGCTGGGCGGTGAGCCGGGTGGTGAGAATGCGGCCCTGAAAGCCGTTTTTGATGAGCATAGGCACCCGGCCGGAGTGGTCGATGTGAGCGTGGGTGATAAGCGCATAGTCGATGCTGCCCGGGGCAAAGGGCAGGGAGCGGTTGTCCACCTCGTCCCGGCCCTGCTGCAATCCGCAGTCGATGAGGATGCGCTTGCCGCCTACCTCCAGACAATGGCAGCTGCCGGTGACGCACTGGTCAGCGCCGAAAAAACTCAGCTTCATGGCATTCGTCCTTTCCTCTCAAAAAGTTGGTGACCTTATTGTAACACTTTTTCCCGGCGGCGGCAACAGGAATTGCATTTTGCCGGAATATCCGGTATAATAAGCAAAGATCATCCGATACATCTCCCCAAGGAGGAAACCATACATGTTTGAACAATCCCATATCCGCAACTTTTCCATTATCGCCCACATCGACCACGGTAAATCCACGCTGGCGGACCGGCTGCTGGAGCTGTGCGACGCCGTGCCGGAGCGGGAGATGGAGAATCAGATTCTGGACAACATGGACCTGGAGCGGGAGCGGGGCATCACCATCAAGTCCCGGGCCGTGCACCTGTTCTACAAGGCCAAGGACGGCGAGATCTACGCCCTGAACCTCATCGACACCCCGGGCCACGTGGACTTCAACTATGAGGTGTCCCGGTCCCTGGCCGCCTGCGAGGGGGCGGTGCTGGTGGTGGACGCCACCCAGGGGGTGGAGGCCCAGACTCTGGCCAACACCTATCTGGCCATGGAGCACGACCTGGAGATTCTGCCCGTATTCAACAAGATCGACCTGCCCGCCGCCGACCCCATGAAGGCCAAGCAGGAGGTGGAGGACATCATCGGCCTGCCCGCCATGGATGCGCCGGAAATCTCCGCCAAGCTGGGCCTGAACGTGGAGGCGGTGCTGGAGGACGTGGTGCACAATGTCCCCGCCCCCACCGGAGACCCCAACGCCCCCCTGCAGGCCCTGATCTTCGACAGCCAGTATGACCCCTATGTGGGGGTGGTGGTGCTGTTCCGCATCAAGCAGGGCACCATCCGCCGGGGGCAGACGGTGCGCATGATGGCCACCGGAGCCCAGTATACCATTCTGGAGTGTGGATATCTCAAGCCCCTGGGCAACGAGCCTACGGACGCCCTCCAGGCCGGTGAGGTGGGCTATTTCACCGCCTCCATCAAAAATGTCAAGGACACCCAGGTGGGCGACACCATCACCGACGCCGAAAACCCCGCCGCCCAGCCTCTGCCCGGCTACCGGCCCGCCCAGTCCATGGTCTACTGCGGCATTTACACCGAGGACGGCAGCAAGTATCCCGACCTGCGGGACGCCCTGGAAAAGCTCCAGCTCAACGACGCCTCCCTGACCTTCGAGCCGGAAAGCTCCGTGGCCCTGGGCTTCGGCTTCCGGTGCGGCTTTTTGGGGATGCTCCATATGGAGATCATCCAGGAGCGGCTGGAGCGGGAGTTCAACCTGGACCTGGTGACCACCCTGCCCAGCGTCATCTATCACGTGTACAAGTCCGACGGCACCATGGTGAGGGTGGACAATCCCCACAACTACCCGGACCCCACGGTCATCGAGCACGCGGAGGAGCCCTATGTAAAGGTGTCCATCATCAGCCCCAACGAGTATGTGGGCAACATCATGCCCATGTGCCAGGACCGCCGGGGCGAGTTCAAGGACATGCAGTATCTGGACACCCACCTGGTGGAGCTGCACTATCAGATGCCCCTCAACGAGATCATCTATGACTTTTTCGACACGCTGAAGGCCAACACCAAGGGCTATGCCTCCCTGGACTATGAGCTGTCCGGCTACCGGCCCAGCGAGCTGGTGAAGGTGGATCTGCTGCTCAACGGCGACGGCGTGGACGCCCTGAGCTTCATCGCCCACAAGGACAAGGCCTATCCCCGGGCCCGGCGGCTGTGCGAAAAGCTGAAGGAGAACATCCCCCGCCAGCTGTTTGAGGTGCCCATCCAGGCGGCCATCGGCGGGCGCATCATCGCCCGGGAGACGGTAAAGGCCATGCGCAAGGACGTGCTGGCCAAGTGCTACGGCGGCGACATTACCCGGAAGAAGAAGCTGCTGGAAAAGCAGAAAGAAGGCAAGAAGAAGATGCGGAACCTGGGCACGGTGCAGGTACCCACCGAGGCCTTCATGGCGGTTCTGAAGCTGGACAGCGATTGATAACAGGAGGCGCTCATATGGAACAGGCCACGTTTGACGATTTCATGAAGCTGGATATCCGGGTAGGCACCATTGTGGAGGCCCGGCCCTTTGAAAAGGCCCGCAGGCCCGCCTATCAGCTGCTGGTGGACCTTGGCCCGGAGCTGGGCCGGAAGCGCTCCAGCGCCCAGATCACCCAGCAGTATGCCCCGGAGGAGCTGGTGGGCAAGCAGGTGCTGGCGGTGGTGAATTTTCCGCCCCGCCAGATCGCCAATTTCTTCTCCGAGGTGCTGGTGCTGGGCACCTACTCCCAGGGCGGTGTGGTGCTCATTACCCCGGACAAGCCTGTGGAAAACGGCGACCGGCTGGGATAAAATAGGAGGTATCGCATATGGCCGGATTCGGCGTTCTGATTGTTTCGGGCATATTATCGGCGATTTTCCTGTTCTTCATCGCCGTGTTTGCCGCCGCGGCGGCGTATATCATGGCCAGCTATGTGCTGGAGGGCTTTTCCATCGCCTGCATGCGCAAAAAAGCGGGCGACGCACATACATTCCCTGCCTGGATTCCCTTTTACAGCAAGTATCTGCTGGGAAAGCTGGCAGACCGGCGGGTCATGGGCGCCGTGTCGGCCCTTCTGACGCTTCTGTCCGTCTGCCTTTGCGTCTATTTCTACGTCTGCCGGGAGCTGAATACCCTTTGGTTCATCCTCCTGCTGATGGCCCTGGTGGCGCTCTTTATCCTGGACACCCTGATCGCCCACCGGATCTATAAAAGCCGCGCCGGTAAATATGGGGACGTCCTGACCGTGTTCACCGTTTTATCCCTGGGCCTGCTCCGCCCGGTGTTCCTGTTTGCTGTCCGCAATCGGGCAGCGGAGAGCGTGCCGGCCCCGGAGTGTGGAAATTGAGTAAAAATCCCGGAAGGAGATGTGATAGCATGGCCGAGGAAAAGCTGTTTATTGAGGCATCCGAAGAGGATGTGCCGTCCATTATCGCCCTGCGGCAAAGAATCTGGGGCACCACATACCGAGGCGTTTACCCCGACAGCATGATAGATAACTTTGACTGGGACTGGCACAGGGAAATGGAGCTGCTGAGGGTCCATCATCCGGCGTATTCTGTGTACTTGGTCCGAAAGGATCGGCAGGACATCGGCTACCTGACGATAAACGAAGCCGATGTAATCACCCTGCAATCCCTGTATATTTCCGCCGAATACCAAAGACAGGGGATCGGCCGGCAAGCGTTCGATTTCGTGAAAGCGTATTGCAGAGCGCACCATGCCGCCTCCTTTGTCTGCCACTGTGTCCCGGAGAATCTTAACGCCCGCAGCTTCTATGAGCGCATGGGCGGCAAGGTGATCGGGCAGGACCTGGCAAACGAGGAACGGTGGCAAAACTCCGTCACTTATCAGTTTACCCTGACACAATAAAATTGCTCAAAAGAAAGTTGAGGATCACCTATGAACAACATCACAAAAACCGCTATGATCACCATCTGCGGGCGGCCCAATGTGGGCAAGTCCAGCCTCACCAACGCCCTGGTGGGGGAGAAGATCGCCATCGTGTCCGACAAGCCCCAGACCACCCGCAACCGGATCTACGGCGTGGTGAACCGGGAGGATACCCAGTTTGTGCTGCTGGACACCCCGGGCCTGCACAAGCCCCGGTCCCGGCTGGGGGACTACATGGTGAAGGTGGTGCGGGAGAGCCTGCAGCAGGTGGAGGCCGCGCTGCTGCTGGTGGAGCCCATCGCCCATGTGGGGGAGCCGGAGAAGATCCTGCTCCAGCGCATCACCGAGGAGGGCCTGCCCTGTGTGCTGTGCATCAACAAGATCGACACCGTGGAGAAAAAGGACGACCTGCTGGAGGTTATTGCCGCCTACAGTGCCGTGTATCCCGGGTTTGACGCCATCATCCCCATCTCCGCCCGCACCGGCGACGGTTTGGACGACCTGATGGCCCAGCTGCAGATCTATGCCACGGCAGGCCCCCAGCTGTTCCCCGACGGCATGACCACCGACCAGCCCGACGCCCAAGTGTGCGCCGAGATCGTCCGGGAGAAAATGCTGCTGTGCCTGGAAAAGGAGATCCCCCACGGCACCGCCGTGGAGATCACCCGCTTCACCGAGCGGGAGGACACCGGCATCGTCGACCTGGACGTGACCATCTACTGCGAAAAGGCCAGCCACAAGGGCATCATCATCGGCAAGCACGGCGCTATGCTCAAGCGCATCAGCTCCCTGGCCCGCCGGGATATCGAGAAGTTCATGGGCGCCAAGGTGTACATGGAAACCTGGGTAAAGGTCAAGGAAAACTGGCGGGATAATGTGAATTTCATCCGTGCCAGGGGATATGATGAGCAGTGACTTCTTTCCATCGGCCATGCTGTGCCAGTTTTCTTGCGGCGTCAGCCGCTCGCCGCTCTGCGGCGTAAATTCAAAGAATTTCTGCCGGCGGAATTCATTTCCGCCGCAGCAGATGGTATGAGGGGTCCCCGGTCAGATATCATCTGACTGGGGCAAACTGGCGGGATAATGTGAACTTCATCCGTGCCAGGGGATATGACGAGCAGTAATCCCCCCTCCAAAAGCTTCCACTCATGACGCCGCCGGAAAGGCGGCAAGCTATGGGCGGAGGTGAAAAGCCATGGAGGAGCGCTGGGCCCTGTTCTGGGCCACCGGAGCGCCGGAGGCGTACTTGCTGTATAAGGAGGCGGCTGAATGCAGCCGGAACGATTCGTAACGTGCGGCCTGGTGCTGCGGGAAACGGTGACCCGGGACGCGGACAAAATCCTCACCGTGCTGACCCCGGACCGGGGCAGGCTCTCCGTGATCGCCCGGGGCGCCCGGCGCAAGGGAAGCCGCGTGGCCGCGGCCTGCCAGCTGCTGGCCTATTCGGAGATGACCCTCTATGAAAAGGGCCGGTGGACCATGCTGGACGCGGCGGACACCATCGAGCTGTTCGACGGCCTGCGGCAGGACCTGACGGCCCTGAGCCTGGCGGCCTACTTCGCCGAGCTGACGGAGGCGGTGTCCGACGGCTGCGGCGGCGATGTGCTGCCCCTGCTGCTCAACGCCCTGTATGCCCTCAGCGCCCTGAAAAAGCCGCCTCAGCTGGTGAAGCCCGCGTTCCAGTTCCGGCTGATGGCCCTGGCAGGCTATGAACCCATGGCCGACGGCTGCGCCCTGTGCGGCGCGCCCCAGCCGGAAAATCCCATGCTGGACGTGGTCCACGGGGTGGTCCACTGCGGCAAATGCCGGGAAAAGGGGGGACTGTCCCTGCCGCTGACGGCGTCGGGGCTGGCGGCCCTGCGATACGTGCTCTACGGCGACCCCCGTCGGCTGTACAGCTTTTCCCTGCCGCCGGAGGGACTGCGTGCCCTGAACCATGCGGCGGACGCCTATGTCACCGCCCAGCTGGAGCGCAGCTTCCGTACCCTGGACTACTACAAATCCATTCTTCCGCAAGAGGAAACAAAATATGAGTGAATTATTTGAAAAATCCATCCGCACCCTGGAGCTTCCGGCGGTGCTGGAAAAGCTGGCGGCCAAGGCCGTCAGCCAGGCGGCCAAGGACCGGTGCCTGAAGCTGACCCCCTCCACGGACGTGGAGGAGGTGCTGCGTCTGCTGGACGAGACCGACGCCGCCAAGGAGCGGCTGGGGCTCCACGGCAGTCCGTCCTTCTCCGGCGTGAAGGACGTATCCGCCGCCCTGACCCGGGCGGACCACGGCGGTATGCTGAACACCCGGGAGCTGCTGGACATCGCCGGGGTGCTGACCGCCAGCCGCCGGGTGGCGGACTACGATGCCCAGCGCCAGGGGGAGGAGACGGTGCTGGATCGCCTGTTCACCTCCCTGCACACCAATAAATACTTAGAGGAGCAGATCCGCTCCGCCATTCTGGATGAGGAGACCATTGCCGACACCGCCAGCAGTGAGCTGGCGGATATCCGCCGGAAAATGCGGCTGGCCGCCTCCAAGGGGCGCCAGATCCTCCAGCGCATCATCTCCTCGCCGTCCTATGCCAAGGTGCTGCAGGAGGCCCTGATCACCCAGCGGGACGGCCGGTTCGTGGTGCCGGTGAAGGCCGAGTGCAAGGGCAGTATGCCCGGCCTGGTCCACGACATCTCCTCCTCCGGGGCCACGTTGTTTGTGGAGCCCATGGGCGTGGTGCAGGCCAACAACGAGCTCAAGGAGCTGGAGGCCCGGGAGCAGAAGGAGATCGACCGCATCCTGCGGCAGCTGTCCGCCGCCTGCGCCGCCCAGATGGAAAACATCCTCTGGGATTATGACATTCTGGTGCACCTGGACGTGATCTTCGCCCGGGCACAGCTGAGCTATCAGCTGAACGCCAGCCGTCCGGAGGTCCGCCGCCGGGGCGGCGTGACCCTGCGCCGTGCCCGGCACCCCCTGCTGGACCAGGCCAGGGCCGTGCCCATCACCGTGGAGCTGGGCCAGCAGTTCGACACCCTGGTGATCACCGGCCCCAACACCGGCGGCAAGACCGTGACCCTGAAAACCATCGGCCTGCTGTGCCTGATGGCCCAGTGCGGCCTGCACATCCCCGCCGACAGCGGCAGCGCCGTCCGGGTGTTCCACCGGGTGCTGGCAGACGTAGGCGACGAGCAGAGCATCGAACAGAGCCTGTCCACCTTCTCCGCCCATATGTCCAACATCGTGCAGATTCTGCGGGAGGTGGACGACCAGAGCCTGCTGCTGTTTGACGAGCTGGGAGCCGGTACGGACCCCATCGAGGGCGCGGCCCTGGCCATTGCCATCATCGAAAGCGCCCGCAGTCAGGGGGCGCTGATCGCCGCCACCACCCACTATGCCGAGCTGAAGACCTTCGCCATGACCACGGCGGGGGTGGAAAACGCCAGCTGTGAGTTCGACGTGCAGACCTTACGCCCTACCTACCGACTGCTGATTGGCATCCCCGGCAAGTCCAACGCCTTCGCCATCTCCCGGCGGCTGGGGCTGGACGAATCCGTCATCCAGGCGGCCCAGGCCCAGATGGACAGCGACTCCGTCCGCTTCGAGGACGTGCTGACCCAGCTGGAGGAGAAGCGCCAGCGGCTGGAGAAGGCCCAGGCCGAGGCGGATCGCCTGTGGCGTCAGCGGGAGGAGGACGCCCGAAAGGCCCGGACCTTCCGGGAGCAGATGGAGAAGGCCAAGGAAAACGCCCGCACCAAGGGCGAGGCCGAGGCCAAGCGCATCGTGCGCCAGGCCCAGGCCCAGGCCGACGAAATTTTCGCCCAGTTGGACCAGCTGCGCCGCCAGCAGCAAAAGCAGATCAACTTCCAGGAGCTCAACGACGCCAAGGCCGCCGTGCGGCACAGTCTGAACCAGGCCCAGGAGGCCCTGCACCTGCGCAGCGAGCCCCAGGAGCCTGCCTATGCCCCCAGCCGCCCCATCGAGGTAGGGGACCTGGTGGAGCTGCCCGGGGTGAAAATGGCCGCCTCGGTGCTGGCCGTCAACAACGACGGCACATTGCTCCTGCAGGCGGGGAAGATGAAGATGACCGTCAAGGCCCAGCAGGTGCGCCTGCCGGAGGGCCAGCCCAAAAAGAAGCCCGCCGCTCCGGTGGGCGGCAGTCCCAAGCTGAATCTCCAGTCCCGGGCTTCGTCGGAGCTGGATATCCGGGGCTATGAGACCCTGGAGGCCGAAAGCGTGGTGGAGAATTACATCGACAGCGCCGTGATGGCAAAGCTGGGCACCGTGACCATCATCCACGGCAAGGGCACCGGCGCCCTGCGCAAGGCGGTCCACGAGATGCTCAAGCGGAACAAGGCCGTCAAGAGCTTCCGTCTGGGCCGCTATGGCGAGGGAGAGGCCGGCGTAACGGTGGTGGAGCTGAAATAACAGACGGAGTTTGTGGATTCTGCCAAAAGGGCCAAACTTTTTTTCAGGCCTCGCTTCAAGAATTTGTAGCTTTGGATATTGCTTTCTTTCCCCGTTTCGGTATAATATTATAGTGTGAGAGAAGTATGTCCCCGCATTTTGCGAAAATGCTTCATAAAAGGAGTGCAATGGAATGTTTACACAGGAAGTTACCGTGAACAATGAGGTGGGCCTGCACGCCCGGCCTGCTACCTATTTTATCCAGAAGGCCAACGAGTTCAAAAGCGGCATCTGGGTGGAGAAGGAGGAGCGCCGGGTCAACGCCAAGAGCCTGCTGGGCGTTCTGTCCCTGGGCATCGTGAAGGGCACCACCATCACCCTGATCGCCGACGGCCCCGACGCCAAGGAGGCCGTGGAGGCCCTGGCGCAGCTGGTGGACAATCAGCTGGGCGAGTAAAAACGAAATAACCGGAAAACACCGGAGGGACGGCTGTCCCTCCGGTGTTTGTTTTCATACCTCAGTTCAGCATATCGGCGTTGGTATCGAACAGCTGGCGGATGCGCCGGCGCAGGGGCCGGTGGGCCGGGTCCGTCAGCTCCGGGTCACGCTCCATCAGCTGCCGGGCCGCCGTCTGGGCCTCGTCCAGCAGCCGCATGTCGCAGCTGAGGTCGGCGATCTTCATGGCCGGCAGACCGTGCTGCCGCTGGCCGAAGAAATCTCCCGGCCCCCGCAGCCGCAGGTCCTCCTGGGAGATGCGGAAGCCGTCGTTGGTCTGGGTCATCACCTTCAGCCGGGCCCGGGTCTCCTCATTCTGGCTGTCCGACAGCAGGATGCAGTAGCTTTTGGCCTTGCCCCGGCCCACCCGGCCCCGCAGCTGGTGCAGCTGGGACAGGCCGAACCGGTCGGCGTTTTCCACCACCATGCAGGTGGCGTTGGGCACGTCCACCCCCACCTCCACCACGGTGGTGGACACCAGGATGTCGCTTTCTCCGGCGGCAAAGGCCGCCATGACCTTCTCCTTCTCCCTGGGCTTCATCTTCCCGTGGAGCACCGCCACCCGCAGGTCCGGAAACACCTGCTCCTGCAGCTGCCTGGCGTAGGCCGTCACGGCCTTGCGCTCGTCGGGGATCTGGTCCGCCTCCCCCACCAGGGGGCACACGATGAAGATCTGCTGTCCCACCGCCGCCAGCTTCCGGATAAAGGCCTGCACCCGGGGGCGATAGCTCTCCCCCAGGGCGAAGGTGTCCACCTTCTGCCGCCCGGGAGGCAGCTCGTCGATCACCGACACGTCCAGGTCGCCGTAGATCACCAGGGCCAGGGTCCGGGGGATGGGCGTGGCGGACAGCACCAGCATATGGGGGTCCTCCGCCTTCTGGGACAGGGCCGCCCGCTGGTTCACGCCGAACCGGTGCTGCTCGTCCGTCACCACCAGGCCCAGCTTCCGGTACTGCACGTCCTCCGTCAGCAGGGCGTGGGTGCCGATGCACAGGTCGATGGACCCGTCCGCCAGCCCCGCTAAAATCTCCCGCCGCTCCTTGGCCCGGGTGGACCCGGTCAGCAGGGCGCACCGGATGGAAAACCGGGCCAGCAGCGGCGCCAGCCCCTGATAGTGCTGCCGGGCCAGAATTTCCGTGGGGGCCATCAGGGCCGTCTGCCACCCGCTTTCCACGGCGAACCAGATGCACGCCGCCGCCACCACGGTCTTGCCGCTGCCCACGTCCCCCTGGCACAGGCGGTTCATGGGCTTGCCGGACACCATGTCCTCCACGGCGTCGGCAATGGCCCGGCGCTGTGCCCCGGTCAGGGCAAAGGGCAGCCGCCGGTAAAAGGGCTCCATGCTCATCCGACGGCAGGCCGGGCCTGCCACATCCCGCCGCCGCTGCCGCAGCAGCTGCAGGCCGCAGGTCAGCAGGAACAGCTCCTCGAACACCAGCCGCCGCCGGGCCACCTCCAGAGCCTCCGGCGAGGCGGGAAAGTGGATGTTCTCATATGCATAGTTTACATAACACAGCTTGTGGGCCTGCCGAACCTCATCCGGCAGCACATCCGGCAGCAGCTCCCGGCAGGCGTCCAGCCCCTGGCGGGCCGCCCGGGCCATCAGCCCCTGGGTGACTCCGGCGGTCAGGGGATAGATGGGCATGATGCGCCCGGTGACCTGCTGCCGCCCCTCCGGCTCAAACAGGGGGTTGATCATCTGCTTGCGCCGCAGATTGTCCTCCACCTTGCCGAAAAAGACGCACACATCCCCCTGGTGCAGGGCGTCCCGCCGGTGCTCCATGTTGAAAAACACCAGGTCCAGGGATCCGCTGTCGTCCACCACCCGGGTCTTGGCGATGGTGCGGCCTCCAGAAATGCGATAGGCCGTCAGGTCCGCCGCCACCATGCCCCGGACGCACACGCTCTCCCCGGCGGTCAGCTCCCGGATGGGCCGGACCTGGGTCCGGTCCTCATACCCCCGGGGAAAATAGGCGATCAGGTCCCCCAGGGTGGTAATGCCCAGCTTTTCCAGGGCGGCGGCCCGGGCCTCGCCGATGCCCTTGATATATCGCACATTGGTGCCCAGGTCTGCCATAAGACCGCCCCCTTCGTTCTTATTTCCGGCGGTAGGTCACATATTGGAACGACACGCCGCCGGAGGTAAATGTCTCGCTTTGTTCCGCCTCTGTCCACGCACTGTCCCGGGATAAATCGGGGAAAAACGCGTCGGCCTGGGGCGCGGCGAAGATCCTCGTCAGATACACGGTGCTGCACCGGGGCAGCAGCTGGCGGTACACGCTTTCCCCGCCGATGACCACCGCGTCCTCCGGCACCTCCGCCAGGTCATGGATCACCTCCGCCCCCGGGGCGGTGAAATCCGTATCCCGGGTCAGCACCAGGTTCCGCCGGTCCGGCAGGCCCCGGCCCCCGGGGAGACTCTCCAGGGTCCGGCGGCCCATGACCACGGTTTTCCCCAGGGTCAGCTGCCGGAACCGCCGCAGGTCCTCCCGGATGTGAAACAGCAGAGCCCCCTCCCGGCCGATGCCGCCGTTTTCGCAGACGGCTGCAATGGCGGTCATTCCTCGTCCTCCCCGTGGGGACGATGCAGCCACACCACCTGCTCCGGGGCCGGAGTCAGGCCCAGCTTTTTCTGCAGGGCGTGGGAAGCGGGGTTGTCCTCATACACATGGCAGAAGGGGGTCCAGCCCCGCTCCAGGTGCCACCGGATCAGCCAGCCCTCCAGGGCCATGGCCAGGCCCCGGCGGCGATACTCCGGCAGGACCTCTAAAATGCCCATGCTGCCCTCGTGGTGCACACCGATGAAAGCCGCCAGCTGCCCATCTTCAAACAGGCCCCATAGCTGCCCCGCCTCCATCCGGCTGCGCAGATATGCCGCCTCGTCGTCCTCCGGGTGATAGTGGGCGGCGCACAGGGGGAGGTATTCCTCCGTTATAGGCCGCACCTCCGCGGCGGGGACCCGGGGCGGCTGGCTTTCGCCATAGACCCACTGGGTGCAGGGGACGCCCTTTTTCAGGCTAAAGGCCCGGGCCACCTCGTCACTGGCCCCCTGGGGGACGCAGAAAAGCCCCCCGTTTTCCAGCCCCAGGCGGCGCAGAAGCGCCGCCAGAGCCGATCCGTCGGCGATATCGCTCATGACCAGGTGGTCATTCCGGACCACGCTGCCCCCCGGGCCCCGGTACAGCAGATGTTCCTCCCCTTTTCGCAGCAGCACCTGATCCACGTTGGCGCTGTTCCATTTGTTATGCATACGGATTCTCCCTCTTTCCTTAGTGGTGTCTTTTCCCCCTATTATACCTTCTGTCGAGGAAAATGTAAACTTCCTTTCCGGTGGTAAACGTGCTATACTGGGGAAAACCCTGAAAGGAGGGTCGCCATGACCAAGGATGAGCTGCGGCAGAAGGCCAACGATCTGCCTCTGGCCCCGGGGGTTTATCTGATGATGGACAAAACCGGTAAGGTGATCTATGTGGGCAAGGCCAAAAAGCTGAAAAACCGCGTCAGCCAATATTTCCAGGACACTGCCTCCCACAACGAAAAGACCCGGGCCATGGTGTCCCAGGTGGACCATTTCGACACCATCTTCGTCTCCACGGAGTTCGAGGCCCTGATCCTGGAAAACTCTCTCATCAAGCGCCACATGCCCCGGTACAACATCCTGCTGAAGGACGACAAGGGCTATCCCTTTGTGCGGCTGGACGCCGACGCGGCCTACCCCCGCTTCTCCCTGGTGGGAAAAACGGCGGACGACGGCGCGAAATATTTCGGTCCCTTCGGCGGCCGGCGGGAGACCCGGCTGGCCATTGAGGCGGTGTGCGGGGCCCTGCACCTACCCACCTGTGCCCGCCAGTTTCCCCGGGACATCGGCAGGGAGCGGCCCTGCCTGAATCACCACATTGGCCGCTGCGACGGCTTCTGCCGCCCGGACGGCCCCGGCCAGGCGGAGTATCAGGCCCGCATCCGCCAGGCGGTGCGGATCTTCAGCGGCCACTACCGCCAGCTGACGGCGGAGCTGCAGCAGGAGATGGAGCAGGCGGCGGAGGAGCTGAACTTTGAAAAGGCCGCCGCCCTGCGGGACCGCATCCGGGCCATCTCCGTGCTGGGCAAGACCCAGCAGGTCATCGCCGGAGTCTGCGCCGACACGGACGTGTGGGGCGTGTACCCGGGCCAGGTCCGCTGCGGCAGCGCCGTGCTGCACATTGAGGACGGCAATCTGCTGGGCCGGGAGGTGGAGGTGTTCTCCGCCGCCGCCGACCAGGAGGAGGCGGACATCCTCTCCGCCGTGCTGAGCCAGTATTACCTGGACCGCCAGGCCCTGCCCCGGGAAATTCTGGTACCCTGTGAATTAGAGGATATGGACACCTTCGCCGCCCTGCTGACGGGCCGGGCCGGGCACCGGGTGACCCTGCGGGTGCCCCAGCGGGGGGAGCGGGCGGAGCTGCTGCGCATGGCCCGCCGCAACGCCCGGGAGGAGGTGGAGCGCATCACCTCCGACGCCGAGCGCACCGGCAAGACCTTAGAGCAGCTGGGGACCCTGGCCGGGCTGGCGGAGGCCCCCCGGCGGCTGGAATCCTACGACATTTCCCACACCGCCGGGCAGGACATGGTGGCCTCCATGGTGGTGTTCGCGGACGGACGGCCCCTGAAGCGGGACTATCGCCGGTTCCAGGTAAAGACCCTGGACCACGCCGACGACCTGCGGGCCATGGAGGAGGTGCTGGAGCGCCGGTTCCGGCGGTATCTGGAGGGAGACGAGCACTTTGCCCCCCTGCCGGACCTGCTGCTGATGGACGGCGGCCAGTTGCAGGCGGAGGCCGCCTGCCATGTGCTGGAAAGGCTGGGCCTCACCGTGCCGGTGCTGGGCATGGTAAAAGATGACCGCCACCGGACCCGGGCCCTGGTAACGCCCCAGGGGCAGGAGCTGGGCATCCAGCAAAGCCCCCCGCTGTTTGCCCTGGTGGGCCGGGTGCAGGAGGAGGTCCACCGCTTCGCCATCACCTATCACCACGAAAAGCACACGAAATCCGCCCTGACCTCCCGGCTGGACGGCATCCCAGGGGTGGGAGACGTCCGGAAAAAGGCCCTGCTGAAGCACTTCAGAAGCGTCCGGGCCATTGAGCAGGCGGAGCTTCTGCAGCTGGAGGCGGTGCTGCCCAAGGCCGCCGCCCGGGCGGTATACGACCACTTTCACAAGGAGGAGACGCCGTGAAAACCTACGCCACCCTTGGCCCCGCCTGCTGCCGGGCGGACCTGCTGACGGAACTGCTGGACATGGGGCTGACGGGCTTCCGCCTGAACCTGTCCCACACCACCCTGGCGGCCTGCCGCCCCTGGACGGAGGCGGTGCAGCAGGCCCGGGCGACCTCCGGCCGTCCGGCGGAGCTGATCGTCGATATGCGGGGGCCGGAGCTGCGGATGGGGCCCCTGTCCCGTCCCATGACCCTGACGGCGGGGGAGACCGTGACCCTGGGCCCCGGGGGCCTGCCGGTGGAGCCGGATATTCTGGCCGCCGTGGCCCCGGGGCAGGAGATTTTGCTGGATGACGGCCTGATGGCCCTGCGGGCGGAGACCTGCGGCCGGGCCGTCACCTGCACCGTCACCCGGGGCGGGGTGCTGGAAAGCCGGAAAAGCATCACCCTGCCCGGGGTGGAGCTGTGCCGTCCGGCCCTGACGGAGCAGGACCGGGTGGAGCTGGACGCCGCGGCCGGACAGGGGGTCACGGCGGTGATGCAGCCCTTTGTCCGCAGCCGCCATGAGCTGGAGGAGGTCCGGGCGGCCCTGGCCCGCCGGGGTCTGGAGCACCTCACGATATTCGCCAAGATCGAGGACCGGCGGGGCTGGCAGAGTCTGCCCCAATGGATGGACGCCTGCGACGTGGTCACCGTGGCCCGGGGAGACCTGGGCAGCAATCTGGGGCTTCTGCACCTGCCCGCCGCCCAGAAGGACATTGCCGCCCGGTGCCGCCGGGCCGGGAAGCCCTTCCTGGTGGTGACCCAGCTGCTGCACACCATGACGGAGCACCCCACCCCCACCCGGGCGGAGGTGCTGGACGTGTACAACGCCGTGCTGGACGGGGCGTCGGCCCTGATGCTCACCGGGGAAACGGCCCGGGGCCGGTATCCGGCTCAGGCGGTCCGCTGGCTGCTGGACATCGCCCGCCAGGCGGAGTGACGCGGCGGCTTTCTTCAAATTTCACAAAAACCTCTTTTCAAGATTGTCCGCCGGTGGTATAATGTTTCCATTATTTTGTACTACAGGGGGAATCACAGCCATGAAAAAGACCGTTTTACGCAAATATGCCCAGCTCATCGCCCAGACCGGCGTCAACGTGCAGCCCGGCCAGGAGGTGTTCATCGCCGCCGACCTGGATCAGCCGGAGTTTGTGAAGATGCTGGTGGAGGAGTGCTACAAGCGCAAGGCCAAGAAGGTGGTGGTGGACTGGAGCTATCAGCCCCTGCAGAAGCTGCACTACCGCTATCGCACCATGACCACCCTGTCCAAGCTGGACAACTATGAGGAGGCCCGCTGGCAGCACTATGTGGACACCATCCCCTGCCGCATCTATCTGCTGTCGGAGGACCCCGACGGCCTCAACGGCATCAACCAGGAGAAGATGGCCAAGTCCCAGCAGCGGCTCTATCCCACCATCCGCAAATACCGGGACCAGATCGAGAACAAGTATCAGTGGTGCATCGCCGCCGTGCCCGGCGCGGCCTGGGCCAAGAAGCTGTTCCCGGGCCTGCGCACCAGCCAGGCTATGGAGAAGCTGTGGGAGGCCATTCTGTCCACCAGCCGGGTGGATGAGGACCCCTTGGCCGCCTGGGACGCCCACAACCAGGACCTGCACGACCGGTGCCAGTATCTCAACAGCCTGCACCTGCGGCAGCTGAAGTATAAGAGCGCCAACGGCACGGACCTGACCGTGGGGCTGATCCCGGAGGGGCAGTTCTGCGGCGGCGGCGAAACCAGCCTGCAGGGGATCTTCTTCAACCCCAACATCCCCACCGAGGAGTGCTTCACCTCCCCCATGAAGGGCCAGGCCGAGGGCATCGTCTATTCCACCAAGCCCCTGAGCTATCAGGGTCAGCTCATCGACGAGTTCTGGATCCGCTTCCACGAGGGCAAGGCCGTGGAGTGGAACGCCCAGGTCAACAACGATCTGCTGACCAAGCTCATCACCATGGATCAGGGCAGCTGCTATCTGGGCGAGTGCGCCCTGGTGCCCTTCGACTCCCCCATCAACCAGTCCGGCCTGCTGTTCTACAACACGCTGTTTGACGAGAACGCCTGCTGCCACCTGGCCCTGGGCATGGGCTTTGCCGACACCATCCGGGACTTCCAGAGCAAGACCCTGGAGGAGTGCCGCAGCCTGGGCGTCAACGACTCCATGGTCCACGAGGACTTCATGATCGGCTCGGCGGACCTATCCATCGACGGCGTATGCGAAGATGGGAAAACCGTCCCCCTGTTCCGGAACGGCACCTGGGCCTTCTGATACGCAAACGAGCAAAAAATACCGCCGGAAAATCCGGCGGTATTTTTCTATGGATACCGTACAGGAGAGGGTCGGTCCCCGCACAGGTGATCCCGCAGATAGGGCGCTTTTCGCCCCCTATACTCATGAAACACCAAAGCGGCGAAACTGCAACCGGTTTTTTCAAAAAATTTTAAAAAAAATTCCCGGAGCAATGCTCCGGGAATTGCAGACTTATTTGGTGCGGATGAACAGCACGCCCAGGGTGCCGGGGCCGCAGTGGGAGGTCACGGTGGAACCGGCGGTGGTTTCGATGATCTCCTCAAAATCGGGACACAGCTCCAGGATCTTCTGCCGCACGGCCTCCACCGCCTCCGGGGCGCAGCGGGTGTGGGTGATGAACACCCGGTGCTTGTTGATGTCGTCCCGACCCCGCAGCCGGTCGTCGGCATATTGCAGCATCACCTTGTCGATGGGGCCGCGATACTTCTTGCCGGGGGTCATTTTGCCGTCCTTCACTTCGATGCAGGGCTTCAGCTTCAGCAGGTTTCCGCCGAAGGCGCTGAGGGCCGAACAGCGGCCGCCCTTGTACAGATAGTCCAGCCGGTCGATGACGAAGCTGGCCTCCACCTGGGGAGCCAGGTCCGTGCAGGCCTTCTGGATCTCCTCCGCCGTCTGTCCGGCGGCGGCCAGCTCCGCCCCATGGAGCACCAGCAGACCCTGGCCGGTGGAGAGGTTCCGGGAATCCACCACATACACCTGGCCGATGTCCGCCGCCGCGATGCAGGCGTTCTGGTAGGAGCTGGAAAAGTCGCTGCTGATGCAGAAGTGCACGATGCTGTACCCCTGCTGGCGCCAGTGGCGGAACTCCCGGACATAGTCAAACACGTTGACGGCGCTGGTCCGGGGCAGCTGCCCGCTGGCGTCCACATAGTCATAGATGATTTCCGGCGTGATCTCCACGCCGTCGCGGCCCACCTTGTCGCCGCAGTGCACCGACAGGGGGGTGATGGCAATGTCGTACTTTTCGATCAGCTCCGGCGATAAGTCGCAGGTGCTGTCCGAGGTGATCTTTACCTTCATTTGCTGCTTTTCTCCTTACGTTAAGGCCCCGGGCCGGGCCCGGCGGCGATTTGAGCAAGAGTTTTCCCCAATTCTTCCTTTTGCGGCGCTTCCAAAACTGCCGCACATGATATTATATCGGAAAAGCCCCCGGGATGCAAGGAAAACTTACCGTTTACACGGAAAAAAGTGCGGCAGTTCTCGTGAACTGCCGCACTTTTGTGATTTTATTCCTCAAAGAGACTGGCCTGGTAGGGCAGGCCCGCCTGGCCGATATTCCGGCGCTGGGCGGCGTTTTCCTCCGTCAGCGCGTCGGTAATGGCCATTTTGCGGATGATGTTCCGCACGGTGGCGTCCAGGGCCGTCCCCTCCCGATAGTCGGCAGGGAAGATGAAGTCCACCCGCCCCTTGGCCAGCAGGTCCTCCACCCCCTGGCGGTTCTCCTGCTGATACACGGCGATGGCCTGGCCGCCATAGGCCCGCATCATCTTCATGCACGGCACGTCGGACAGTCCGTCGCCGATGTAGATCATGTTGGTAAAGGGCACCCGCTTGCTGTCGTCGGGCATGGAGTCGTTCAGGCTCTTGTCGTCGGACACGTCCAGAACGCCCTTGTTGATGCGATAGACGAACTGGGTCTTGTTGGTGAAGTTCACGTCCAGCTTGGGCCAGGAGGCCAGCCCGTCCCGGTCATAGAAGAACTCACAGGCGTAGATCTCCCGGAACTCCCGGGCGATGCCGCTGCCCTCGATGATCTCCCGCAGGCCGGAGGAGATGACATAGTGCTCCACCTGCACCCCCTGACTGCGGCCGAAGGCGTTGATGCGGCCGAACCACTCCGCCACCCCGGGGAACAGCTCCAGGCTGTGGCCGCAGCGCACCAGAAACTCCCGGTCCAGCCGGATGTTCTGGGCCCGGCACTCGGCGATCATGGTGTACATATACGCCAGAAGGCCGTCCATGCGGTTCTCCCGGCCGAAATCGTTGGCCTTTTTCCAAAACTCCGCCGGGGTATAGCCCAGGGCCGGGATAAAGGCGTAGTCCTCCATATCCGTGGTGCACAGGGTCTTGTCAAAGTCATACAGCAGGGCCACGATGGGCGTCATACTGCCACCTCCTTGCAGATAAGGCAAAAGCGGCCGCCGGGCCGCTTTTGACAGAATGATTCACCGCCGGTCGCCGCCGTTGTAGTTGCGGCCAAACTGCAGGTCCTCCAGATTCAGCTTGAAATCCAGGGGGAAGGGGGACTCCTCCTCTTTCTTCTCCTGAAACTCCGGCTGCGGCTCCGGTTCGGCGGCAGACTCCGGCTGGGGGGCCTCCTCCTGGGGAACAGGCTCCGCGTCCGCCACGGGCACGGCGTTCTCCTCCGGGGCGGGCAGGGTCACCGCCTCGTTCTCCGGCTCCTGGTCCTCCTGCTCCGGGGCATTGCGCTCCGGCAGGGAATCCAGAAACGCCAGCTGCTGGGCGCACAGGTCCCGGCTGCGCTGGATGAAGTCCTCCGTCTCGCTCTGGGCCGTTGCCAGCTTCTCCCAGGAATCCCGGATCTCCTGCTGGAGCTGCCGGGCCTGGACATCCGCCTCGCCCCGGGCGTCGGCAAGGATCTGCTCCGCCTGGGCCTGGGCATCGGCGATGGTCTTTTCCTTCTCCGCCTGGGCGTCGGCCACCATCTGGGCCGCCATCTTCTGGGCCGCCAGCAGGGTGGAGCGCATGGCGTCCTCGGTGGCGCGGTATTCCTCCACCTTTTCCGCCAGCATCTTCAGCTTGGCCTTCAGGGTGGTGTTGTCCTTATACAGGGAGGTATAATCCTCCGTCAGACCGTCCAGAAACTCGTCCACGGCGGTCATGCTGTAGCCGCTGCTGAGGCCGGTGGACTTGGGAAAGGTTTTTTCGGAAACTTCCTGGGGTGTGTACATGCTCTATCCCTCCGTATTCTCTCTCGGTCCGTCACATATACAGGCCGCTGTTTTCCAGTCCGTCGATCAGGTCCCCCATCAGGTCCACCGAATAGGGGGTGACGATATAGGTCTTGGCCGCCACGCGCTTGACGTTGCCGCTGGTGGCATAGGCCACGCCGGACACGAAGTCCAGCAGACGCCGGGCGATATCCGGGTCGGTGTTCTCCATATTCATCACCACCGTGCGCTTTTCCATCAGATGGTCAGCGATGGTGTTGGCATCCTCGTCAAACTTCACCGGCTTCATCAGCACCACCTTCAGCTGCCCGGCGGAGTTGATGTTCACCACCTTGCTGCGGCGGTCGTCGCTGCGGCGCTCCTCGTCCCGGCGGGGACGCTCCGGGCGCTCCTCCTCCTGATACTCCTCCGGTTCATCCTCCTCGTCATAGGGGTGGATAAACTTTCTGAACTCATCCTTCAGGCTCATATGCGTCCCTCCTGCTCTTTATTTCGTATAGTCCCGCGCGCCGAAGATCGCCGTGCCCACCCGGATCATGTTGCTGCCGCACCGGATGGCGTCGGCGAAGTCGCCGCTCATGCCCATTGAGAGATATTCCATCTTATTATCGTATATTTTTGCATTGATGTCAACATATAACCAACGCATTTTCTCGAAATATGCCAAATTTCCGTGGGGCTCCGCCGCCACCGGGGGGATGGTCATCAGTCCCCGCACCTGCACATGGGGCAGGGCCCGGGCCATCTCCGCCGCAGCGTGGATCTGATCCGGGGAAAAGCCGCTTTTGGCGGCCTCGCCGCCGATATTCACCTCCAGCAGGATATCCTGGCAGAGCTCCAGTCTTCCGGCGGCCTTTTCGATCTCCTGCAAAAGCTCCGTGCTGCCCACAGACTGGATCAGATCGGCCTTGCCCACCACCTGGCGGACCTTGTTGCGCTGCAAATGGCCGATAAAGTGCAGGGGGCGGCCGGCGTAGGCGTTTTCCGTCAGCTTGGCGGTCATCTCCTGGACCCGGTTTTCGCCCAGGGCGTCAATACCGGCGGCAATGGCCTCCCGGCAGGCGGCGGTGTCGTTCATTTTGCTGGCGCCCACCAGGATGATGTCGGCGCCGGTGCGGCCGGTCTCCCGGGCCGCCTGGTCCATCTGCTGCCGAACGGCGGCAATGTTCTCCGCAATAGACATAGTGAAAGCCTTCCTTTCCCGTATTAATCTCCTGTCAATATCTGTGAGCCGTCCAGGGTGACGCCGGTCATGATGACCTCGTCCCCGGGACGCAGGGTGTCCAGTCCGTCGGTGTTCTGGGGCACCGACACCAGCACATAGTCATCTCCCTGGTACACCATGTCCACCGGCTTGAACCGGGAGAAGCTGCCCTGGGCGCAGTAAACACCCAGGGTCCCGCCCTCCTGCTGCCGCAGGCACACGGAGGGCAGGCGCAGCCCGGTGTAGCTGTGGAGCACGATCTGGGCCGTCTGGTGCCGCAGCTGGGTGGTCTCCGCCAGATACTCCCGGCAGGACAGCACCACCACGCACCGGCCGTCCTCCGCCGGGCTGACGGAGTGGACCGTGGCGGCGATGTCATCGGTGATGCCTTTGGTCAGCCGCAGGGACACGCTGCCGCAGCCGGCGATGCGCTGGGCCTCCTCCTGGGTGACGGCGGCGGCATAGTACCAGGTGTTGCCGTAGATGAGCTTGCCCACGTTGGCGTTATTCTCCCCGGCGGCCAGCTTGTCCAGGGCGCCGGGGGTCAGGTCCCCCAGCCCCGCCGGGGTCAGCACGGACTCGTATCCGTCGCACACGGCGGAGTAGGTCCCCGCCCGGGGGGCGGTGATGTTGGCCGCGCCGGTGAGTCCCGCCTGCAAAGAGTCGATCTCGTCCTGCACGGCGGTGATCTCGGCCTTGATCTCCTGGCTGGAGGTATAGGCCCGGCTGCGCTTGACGATGGCGGCCTTCAGCTGGGACAGGTCGCCGGAGGCGGCGGTATAGTCCCCGCCGGTGAGGTTCTTCCGCAGGGCCATGATGTCGTCGGAGATGGAGCCGTCCAGCTTCAGGGCGGCGTCGGGGTTCAGGTAGGAGGACAGGGCATACTCCAGCTGCTCCAGCTGAAGCCGCTTGGCCTGGATCTGGGCCACGGCCTCCAGGGCCCCGGGGCTGTTATAGGTGGCGGCGATGACCTGGCCCTGGCCCACCTTCTCCCCCTCCTCCCGGGTGGGACTCAGGGTCTCGGCGTCGGTGCGGAAGGTCTCCTCCTCCCGCACCAGCCAGCCGGAGGCCTCCACGGCATCCTCCGTGGTGCTGGTATACACCCGGGTGGTGGCGTAGGGGTTCGTCAGATACCGCACCCCCTGGACCAGGAAATAGAACACCACCGCCGCCGCCAGGGCAATGGACAGAATTTTGAATACGCGGGTGGATTTCATAACGTACCTCCTTTTGTGGTGTGGTATCGGGGTGTTTATCGCGGCAGGGCACACGGGCCCTGCCCTACAGGATTTTGCGCGGCCTGGGGTTGGTTATGTCTGCGTAAGGGCGCGGGCTCTGCCCCGCCCGCCGGACAGCGCTCCCGGGCAGGGTAGAACCCTGCCCCTACAGGCGATTCCCGGGAATCCATTCATTTCGTAGGGCGGGGCCCATGTGCCCCGCCGCCGGTCAGGTCTGCGCCTCCGGGTCATACAGGGCCACCGGGTGCAGCGGGACGATGGTGGATATAGCGTGCTTGTAGATCGCCTGCTGCCTGTTGCCCAGATGCCGCAGGGCGGCATCCGGGGCCCCGTGATTTTATTCCGCACGGGCGAAGTGAATCCGCCCGTGCCCAAGGTTTTGTCCGGGGCAAAACGCTTGACGGCCTTCCGGCCGGGGCGCTATTGCGCCTCCGACGGCAGGCATGGGTCGTACAGGGCCACCGGGTGCAGCGGGACGATGGTAGATATAGCGTGCTTATAGATCACCTGCTGCCTGCCGTCGGTGTCCAGCACCACGGTGAAGCTGTCGAAGCCGGTGACGCTGCCCCGCATCTGGAAGCCGTTCATCAGAAACACGGTCACGGGCAGGCTCTGCTTGCGGACTTTGGTCAAAAAGATGTCCTGAAGGTTGTTTTTCTGCATAACGAATGCTCCTTTTCTCTTTGTGCGGACGGCTGTCCGCCTGCCCTTATCCTAAGCCATGGGCCGTGAGAAAATCTGTCGCATTCTGGAGAGCCGCCGGGAAATCCGGCTCCTTGTCCCAGTAGATCCAGTGGATCGCCGGGTTCCGCCGCAGCCAGGTCAGCTGCCGCTTGGCATATTGGCGGGAGCGGAGCTTGACCTCCTCCACCGCCTGCTCCGCCGTGGCCGTGCCGTCGGCCACCGCCAGGAACTGCTTGTATCCGATGGCCTGCAGGGCCGTGGCGTCCCGGGGAAGGCCCCCGGCCAGAAGCGCCTGCACCTCCTGCAAAAGCCCCCGGCGGACCATCTCGTCCACCCGGCGGTCGATGCGCTCCCGCAGGTCCGCCCGATCCCGGAAGTTCAGCCCGATATAGAGGGCCTGGTACCGGTCCGGCTTTTCCCGGCCCCGCTTGTCCCGCCGGGACATGGGCTCCCCGGTCTCCTCGTATACCTCTAAGGCCCGGAGAATGCGCTTTTCGTCCCGCAGGTGCAGCCGCGCCGCTGTCTCCGGGTCCACGGCCTCCAGACGCCGCAGCATCTCCTGAGGCCCCAGCTCCCGCAGCTCCTGCTGAAGCCGCAGACGGGTCTGCCCCCCCTGGCAGCCGGGGGCGAAGTCGTCTCCCCGGATCAGGGCGTCCAGGTACAGGCCCGTGCCACCGGCCAGCACCGGGAGCTTTCCCCGGCTGAGGATATCCTGAATGCAGGCGTCCGCCGCCTGGCAGAACCGGGCCGCAGACCACTGCTCCGCCGGGTCCGCCACGGCGATCATGTGATGGGGGACCCCCTCCATCTCCGCCGCCGTGGGGGCGGCGGTGCCGATGGTCATGCCCCGGTAGATCTGCATGGAGTCCACGGACACCACCTCGCCGTTCAGCCGCCGGGCCAGGGCCACGGCCATTTTCGTTTTTCCGCTGGCGGTGGGTCCTACCACGCACAGAACGGTCATAGGCGGCTCCTTTCTCGGGCTGTCACGCCCGCTTGAACATCTTCTCCACCTGGTATTTGCTGAGCTTCACCGCCACCGGGCGGCCATGGGGGCAATACTGGATCTCCCCGGACTGGACCCGGTCCACCAGACGCCGCAGCTCGGCGGGGTCGGTGTGCATCCCGGCCTTGATGGCGGATTTGCAGGCCATGGTGGACAGCAGGCTGTCCCGGGCCGCGTCCGGGTCCGCCCGGTTCAGCCGCAGGTCCTCCGCCAGCTCCTCCAGGGCCCCGGCGGGGTCGTCGATATCGCCGGGTACCTCCCGCACCAGCACCGCGCCGCCGAAATCCTCGCACCGGAAGCCGTATCGCTCCAGCAGGGGCAGCTGCTCCAGCACCGCCGCGCAGTCCTCCGGCGGCAGCTCCACCGCCAACGGCTCCAGCAGGGTCTGGGTCATCACCGGCTCTGCGGCGGCCTTCAGCGCGTCGAACCGCACCCGCTCATGGGCGGCGTGCTTGTCGATGAGCCACACGTTCTCCCCCTCGTCCTCGCAGATGATATAGGTCCGCAGCACCTCCCCGGCGATGCGCCAGGGGGCCTCATGCGGCGGCTCCAGGGTCACCTGCTCCGGCAGGGATACCGTCTCCTGCACAGGCGGTTCCTCCCGCACAGGCGCCGGTTCCTGCGGCTCTGCCGCAGGGGCCGGGGACGGCGGGGTGATGTGATAGCTGACGCCGGGCCGGGCCGTGGGGGCCGTGAAGGCCTTCCCCGGCTCCGGGGCCACGTCCCGCACCGCCAGGGCCGGCTGTTCCGCCGGGCGCACCGGCCGGGCCGGGGCGGCGGGCCGGGCAGTATAGCTGCCCAGCGGCGGCTTCTCCGGCTGGGGCTTCTGCTGCTGCCGGAACTCCTGGGCGGTCATGGTCCGGTAAAAGGGCTTTTCCTCCTGCCGGGCGGGCTGTTCCGCCCGGTTCAGGGCGTCCATGACGGTATAGTACACCGCGTCAAAGGCGGTTTTGTCGGATACGAATTTCACCACGGTCTTGGCCGGATGCACGTTCACGTCCACCCGGTCCTCCGGCAGGGTCAGATGCAGCACGCAGCCGGGGAACTTCCCCTTCAGCAGCCGGTTGCGGTATGCCTCCTCCAGGGCGGCCGACAGCAGCTGGCTCTTGACGAACCGTCCGTTGACGAAGAACAGCTGGCGGCCCCGGGTGCCGTGGCCGTTCAGGGGCCGGGTCACATAGCCCGACACCTGCACGTCGCCGCCGCAGCCCCGGACCTCCTGCAGGCCCATGGCGAAGTCCCGGCCCATGGCCGCATAAATGGCGGACAGCAGCTGCCCGTCGCCGGGGGTGTGGAGCACCTCGGCCCCGTCCCGCAGCAGCTTGAAGGATACCTCCGGATGGCTCAGGGCCAGGTGCTGGACGATGCCCGCCACGGCGGCTCCCTCGGCGCTGTCCTTTTTCATGAATTTCATCCGGGCGGGGGTGTTGTAAAACAGGTCCCGCACGCAGATGGTGGTGCCCTCCGGGCACCCGATCTCCTCCACCTGGCCCGGCACGCCCCCCTCCAGATGCAGGGAAGCCCCGGTCTGGGCCCCGGTCTGGCGGGTCAGGATATCCACCCGGGACACGGCGGAGATGGCCGCCAGGGCCTCCCCCCGGAAGCCCAGGGTGCCGATGGCAGCCAGGTCCCCGGCGGTGCGCAGCTTGCTGGTGGCATGGCGCAGAAACGCCGTGGGCAGCTGCTGGGGCGCGATGCCGCAGCCGTTGTCCGTCATCCGCAGATAGGTGAGGCCCCCGTGCTGGACCTCTGCCACGATGGCGGTAGCCCCGGCGTCCAGGGCGTTTTCCAGCAGCTCCTTGGCCACGCTGGCGGGCCGCTCCACCACCTCGCCGGCGGCGATCAGGTCCGCCACGTGCCGGGGCAGGCATTGAATATCAGGCATAGCGTTGTCCTTTCGTGTTACGTCAGCTTCTTTTTCAGCTCATACAGCAGCTGCAATGCCTCCAGGGGCGTCAGGGAGTCCACCTGGGCCCGGCGCAGCCGGTCGATGACCTCCCCCTCGGCCACGGCGGCAAAGGACACCTGGTCCTCCCGGGGGGCGGGGGCCGCCGCCGGGCGGCCGGACTCCTCCTCCAGCTGGCGGAGGATCTTCCTGGCCCGGGACACCACCGCCTCCGGCAGGCCCGCCAGCTTGGCTACCTCGATGCCGTAGCTGCGGTCCGCGCCGCCGGGGACGATCTTCCGCAGGAACACGATCTCCTCCCCCCGGGTGCGGACGGCGATGTTATAGTTCTTCACGCCGGGGAGGGTCCCCTCCATGGCGGTCAGCTCGTGATAGTGGGTGGCAAACAGGGTCTTGGCCCCCAGGCGCTTGGGGTCGGCGCAGTATTCCAGCACCGCCCGGGCGATGCTCATGCCGTCGAAGGTGGAGGTGCCCCGGCCGATCTCGTCCAGGATCAGCAGGCTCTTGTCCGTGGCGGCATGGAGGATGTCGCTGACCTCCGTCATCTCCACCATAAAGGTGGACTGTCCCGCCGACAGGTCGTCGGAGGCCCCGATGCGGGTGAAGATCCGGTCCACGATGCCCAGGCGGGCCGCCTTAGCCGGGACAAAGGACCCGATCTGGGCCATCAGGACCATCAGCGCCACCTGGCGCATATAGGTGGATTTGCCCGCCATGTTGGGGCCGGTGATGATGGACACCCGGTCCTCGCTGCGGCCCATATAGGTGTCGTTGGGCACAAACAGGGCCTCCGGCCGCATGGCCTCCACCACCGGGTGGCGTCCCTGGTGAATTTCGATGACCCCGGACTCGTCCACCGCCGGGCAGCAGTAGTTGTTCTTCACCGCTACGCCCGCCAGGGAGCACAGGCAGTCCGCCTCCGCCACGGCGGCGGCCGTGGCCTGGATCCGGGCCACATGGCCGCTCAGCTCCTGCCGCAGGCGGGTAAACAGCTCATATTCCAGGGCCGATACCCGGTCCGACGCGGACAGGATGTCGTGCTCCAGGTCCTTCAGCTCCTGGGTGATGTACCGCTCGCCGTTGACCAGGGTCTGCTTGCGGATATAGGTGTCCGGTACCTGGTCCTTGAAGGAGTTGGACACCTCGATGTAGTATCCGAATACCTTGTTGTATCCGATCTTCAGGGTGCGGATGCCGGTCTTCTCCTTTTCGGCGGCCTCCATAGAGGCGATGATGCCCTTGCCGCCATGCAGAATGCCCCGCAGGCGGTCCACCTCCGGGTCGAAGCCCTCCCGGATGAACTCCCCCTCCCGGACGGAGAAGGGGGGATCGTCGCACAGGGTGCGGCCGATGAGGTCCGTCAGGTCCTCCAGGGGGTCCAGCTGGGCCAGCTCCCCCAGGCGGCCCCGGTCAAAGGCCGACAGCAGCTCCTTCACATGGGGAAGCCGGGCCATGGCGTTTTTCAGGGATACCACGTCCCGGCCCCCGGCGGTGCCGTATACAATGCGGCCCACCAGGCGCTCCATGTCGCCGATGCCCGTCAGGGCCAGGGCCAGCTCCTCCCGCACCATGGTGTGGTCCACCAGCTGGCCCACGGCGCCGCTGCGGCGGGTGATGGCCGTTACGGACAGCAGGGGCCGCTCCAGCCAGCTGCGGAGCATCCGCCCGCCCATGGGGGTCTTGGTCTTGTCCAGCACCCAGAGGAGGCTCCCCTTCTTCTCCTTGCTGCGCAGGGTCTCCGTCAGCTCCAGGTTCCGCCGGGCCGTCAGGTCCAGCTCCATGAACTGCCCCTGCTGGTAATAGTCCAGGTCGTCCACATGGCGCAGGTCGGTTTTCTGCGTCTCGTGGAGATAGCCCAGCAGGGCTCCCAGCGACAGCGCCGCCGCGGGATTCCCCTTGGGCAGGCGTCCCGCGGCCTCGTCGCCGAACTGGGTGCGGACGGCCTTTTCCGCCTCCTGCAATTGAAAGCGTCCGGCGCTCAGCCGCTCCACATGGCAGTGGAGCTTATCCTGCAAAAGAGACAGCAGCGGCCCGCACTGGTATGCCGCCGGATTCACCACTGCCTCCGCCGGGGAAAACCGGCCCAGCTCGTTGAGCAGATGCTCCGCCCGGTCGGGCCCCTGAAAGGCGGTAACGTGGGTCTTGCCGGTGGAAATGTCGCACACGCTGAAGCCCGCGCAGGTGTCGTCCAGATACAGCCCCGCGCAGAAGTTGGACCGTCCCTCCTCCAGGCAGGCCGCGTCAATGACCGTGCCGGGGGTCACCACCCGGATGATGTCCCGGTCCACCAGGCCCTTGGCCGTGGCAGGGTCCTCGGTCTGCTCGCAGATGGCTACCTTGTAGCCCTTGGCGATGAGCCGGGCGATATACGCGTCCGAGGCGTGATAGGGGATCCCGCACATGGGGATCTTCTCCTCGAAGCTCTTGTTCTTGTCCTTATCCCGGGTGGTCAGGGTCAGGTCCAGCTCCTTGGACGCCTTCCGGGCGTCGTCGCCGAACATCTCGTAAAAATCTCCCAGCCGGAAAAACAGGATGGCGTCCTGATTCTGTTCCTTGATCTGCAGATACTGCTTCATCATGGGGGTCAGCTCTGCCATGGTTTCACCCGCGCTTTCTGCCGCATGGGCGGCTGATTTGTCGAATGGTGGTGGAAAACATTGTTGAAAAGTGCAAAACTTATTGTTCTATGGGGCATATGCCCGCTTCGCGGCGTTGGCCGTGGTATCTTATGCATCAAAAGAACAACGTTCTTTTGATGCAGGAAGCATCTCCCCGAACAGGGCCCAGGTGTTGCTGTCGGTGATCTTCACGTCCCGGTACTGGCCCAGGGCGGACTTGTCTCCCACCAGGTGCACCAGCCGCCCCCCCGCCGTCCGGGCGGACAGGGGCCACCGGGCGTCGTCGGTTTCGCCGTCCACCAGCACCCGCAGGGTCCGGCCCACATACCCGGCGTGGAGCCGGGCGGATATCTCATTCTGGGTGCTGCACAGAATGTCGAACCACTTCTGCTTCTCCGCCCGGGGCACCGGATCGTCCATTCTGGCTGCCGGGGTGCCAGGCCGGGGGGAGAAGATGAAGGTAAACAGGGCGTCGAACTCCACCTGCCGCACCAGGTCCACCGTCTCCATGGCCTCGGCCTCCGTCTCGCCGGGGAAGCCGATGATCACGTCCGACGTCAGCACCAGATCCGGCATGACCTTCCGGGCATAGCCGATCAGGTCCAGGTATTTCGCCCGGTCATAGGGGCGGTTCATGGCCCGCAGCACCCGGTCGCTGCCGGACTGCACCGGCAGGTGCAGCTGGTGGGCCACATGGCGGCTCTGGGCCATGGTGTCAAACAGCTTATAGCTGGCGTCCTTGGGCTGGGAGGACATGAACCGGATCAGGTAGTCGCCGTCGATCTTGTCCAGCTCCCGCAGCAGGTCCGCAAAGTCCCAGGGCTCCGGCAGGTCCTTTCCGTAGGAGTTCACGTTCTGGCCCAGCAGGGTGATCTCCTTGAAGCCCTCCGCCGCCAGCTGGCGGACCTCCTCCACGATCTTCTCCGGGGCGCGGCTGCGCTCCCGGCCCCGGACGTAGGGGACGATGCAGTAGGAGCAGAAGTTGTTGCACCCATACATGATGGACACCCACGCCCGAACCCGGCCCTCCCGGACCACGGGCATCCCCTCGGCAATGGAGCCGTGCTCGTTCTCCACGGAGAACACCCGGCCCCGGCGGGTATACACCTGATACAGAAGCTCCGGGAACTTCCACAGAGCCTGGGGCCCGAACACCAGGTCCACATGGCGATAGCTGGTCCGGACCTTCTCCGCCACCTCCGGCCGCTGGGCCATGCAGCCGCACAGGCAGATGATCTGCTCCGGGTTCGCCTTTTTCGTGTGGGTCAGGGCGCCCAGGGTGCCGTATACCCGCTTTTCCGCGTGGTCCCGGATGGCGCAGGTGTTCATCACCACAATGTCCGCCCGGGCGGCATCGTCGGTGAACTCGCACCCCATGTCCCGCAGCATCCCCAGGATGTGCTGGCTGTCGGCCACGTTCTGCTGGCACCCGAAGGTGTCCACCAGGGCCAGAGGCGTCCGGCCCCGGGCCTGGTGCATGGCGTGGATTTTTTCGGTAAATTCCCGCTGGCGGGCCATCTGCCCGTCGTCGAGAAGCACTTGCTTTCTGTCCAATGGAAACCTCCCAGCCGCCCCGTGTCGTGAAAAAGGCGGCACTTCCCTAATTTAATAATTCATCATACCACATTTTCCGGTCTGATACAAGAAAGCCCGCCGGGAAAAATGGCGAAAAATTTGTGTCCCGGGCGCTTTATCTTGTCCATGGAATATGGTATACTGGATAAAATATCGAAAAAACGAGGACATCGCACCATGAGAGACAACGAAACCAGACGGCCCGCCCCCCAGGCGGAGGCCGACGGCCTCATCGAGGGCCGCAACGCCGTGATCGAGGCCCTGCGGGCCGGAACGGCCATTGACAAGATCTATCTGGCCAAGGGCGAGACGGACAAGACCCTGGGCCATATCGCCTCCCGGGCCCGGGAGGCCGGTGTGGTGGTGGTGGAGGCGGACCGGCGGAAGCTGGACGCCATGAGCCGCACCCACTCCCACCAGGGGGTCATCGCCCTGGCCGCCGTCCGGGAATACGTCAGCGTCCAGAGCATCCTGGATGCCGCCGCCGCCAAGGGGGAGCCGCCTCTGCTGGTGGTGTGCGACGAGATATCCGACCCCCACAACCTGGGGGCCATCCTCCGCACCGCCGAGTGCGCCGGGGCCCATGGGCTCATCATCCCCAAGCGCCGCTCCGCCGGGCTCACCGCCATTGTGGGGAAAACCTCCGCCGGGGCCGTCAGCTATCTGCCGGTGGCCCGGGTGGCCAACCTGACCTCCGTCCTGAAGGACCTGAAAAAACAGGGGGTCTGGATCTTCGGCACCGCCGCCGGAGCCTCCACCGACCTGTACAGCGCCGATCTCAAGGGCCCGGCGGCCATTGTCATCGGCTCCGAGGGCGACGGCATGAGCCGCCTGGTGGCGGAAAACTGCGATTTCCTGGTCAGCATCCCCATGAAGGGGCATATTTCCTCCCTGAACGCGTCGGCGGCCGCCGCCATCCTGCTGTATGAGGCCGTGCGCCAGCGCCGGGGATAACAACGAGGGATCACCATGCGTAACGAAGACATGCGGCCCACGCCGCCGGAGATGGACTTCACCATAGACGACATTCTGGACGAATTCGGCTCGGGTGGGTCCCGAAGGGAGCCGGAGCCTGCCCCGGAACCGGAGCCCATCCCCGAACCCATCCCCGAACCGGTCTCCGAACCGGAGCCTGAGCCGGAACCGGCCCCCGAGCCGGAACAAGAGCCGGAAGAACAACCACAACCAGAACCCGAACCGGAACCGGAGCCTGTTCCGGAGCCGGAGTATCGCCCGGACGACGAACCGCCCCGGGAGAACCCCCTGGACCGGCTGCGCCGCCGCTTCCGGCAGCGGCAGGAGGACCCGGACGAGCCCCGGGCCGTTCCGGAGGAGGACGACGAGGACGGCGTCCTGCCGGAGCGGGTGCCTTTGAGGGAGCGCCTGTCCGCCGCCGCCCAGTGGGTCCGGGACCGCATCCCCGCCCGGGACCTGGAAAACCCGGACGACGCCCCGGAGGAGCCGCCGGAGCCGGAGCCCACCATGGACGACGCCGCCCGGGAGCAGAAGTGGCAGTGCGCCCGGCTGCACCGGCAGCGTCTGCTGCTGACGGCGCCCACCCTGCTGGCCATAGCCGTGGCCGTTATCGACGGGCTGGACCTGCTGTCCCAGGGGTGGTATGACCACGTCTGGCTGCGCTGCGGCATACCGGCGGGGCTGCTGGCCCTGTGCCTGCTGCTGAGCACCCGGCTGTGGCACGAGGCAGGGGAGAGCCTGGGCCATGGGCGCGTCACCGCCCCGGCGGCGGCCCTGCTGTGCGGCCTGGCAGCCCTGGCGGACAGCGCCCAGTGCCTGTTTCTGGGCCAATGCCCGAATCTGCCCTTTGCCGCCCCGGCGGCCCTGCTGCTGTATCTGTGCGCCTGCGGCCAATATCGCGCCGCCCGGGCCCGGTATGACAGCTTCCGCCTGGCCCAGCTGGGAGGCACGCCGCCGTATGTGGCCTCCGTCACCGCCGCCGGAGCCTGCAAGCAGCAGGGGCGGCTGGAGGGCTTTTACCGCATGTGGCAGTCCCCGGACCCCGCCGCCCGGTGGCAGCCCATTCTGACGCCGCTGTACCTGGCCCTGGCCACGGTGCTGGCCCTGGTGGCGGCCCTCAGCGGGCACCAGATGAACCGCTTCCTCTGGCTGTGGTCGGCGCTGCTGTCGGCCACAGTGCCCCTGTCCCTGCCCCTGTCCGGGACGCTGCCCCTGTCCCTGCTGTGCCGCCGCCTGCACAAAAGCGGCTGCGCAGTGGCGGGCTGGAGGGGGGTCCGGGCCATTACCGCCGCCCGCCGGGTGGTGGTCACGGACGAGGACCTGTTCCCGGCCGGGGTCCTGTCCCTGCACGGCAAGGAGAAGAACGAGCCCTCCGCCGCCCTGGGTACGGTGGAGCTTAACGGCCTGAAGGTATACGATCAGGAGATCGGCGAGGCCCTGGCCTATGCCGAGGCCCTGTGCCGGGCCGCCGGAAGCCAGCTGACGCCCCTGCTGCTGCAGCTGATGGACGGCCAGGTCAGCTTCCGCTACGACGCCCATGACCTGCACTATTACGAGGACGGCGGCATCGACTGCACCGTCCGGGGGGCCACGGTGGCCATGGGCAGCGCCTATTTCATGAAAAAGCGCCGCATCGCCCTGCCCCGGGACCTGAAAATGGAAACCGGCGTTTTCATGACGGTGGACGGCCGCCTGGCGGCCATCTTCGCGGTGAAGTACCTGCCCTCCCGGAACGTGGAGTGGGCCCTGCGGGCCCTGCGCCGGAACCGGGTGACCCCGGTGCTGGCCACCCGGGGCGTCAACATCACCCCCAATCTGCTGAAGCGGAAATTCCGCCTGAACGCCCGGCCCATTTACCCGGGGGTGGCCACCCGGCTGGCCCTGGCGGACCTGACCGCCCAGCCCGGGGAGACCCCCAACGCCCTGATCTATCGGGACGGCCTGCTGCCTATGGCGGAAACCGTCATCGGCAGCCAGCGGATGTGTCAGGCGGTGCGCTGGTCCACCGTCCTCAGCTGGATCGGCGGCCTGTGCGGCCTGGTGCTGTCGTACTATCTGACCACCGCCGGCGATTTCGCCGCCCTGTCGCCGCTGTACATGCTGGCCTTCCTGGTTCTGCTGCTGCTCCCCACCCTGCTGCTGTCGGGGCTGGTGAAGTATTACTAATACTTGTCCAAAATGCGCGAAACCCGCGGGCGGCAAACTCTGCGAGACCTTTTTAATAAGCAAAAACTTCCCCTGCCTATGGCAGGGGAAGTTTTTGCGTTGTCTGGCAGGGGACCGGATCCCCTTGCTTTTGCGGGGTTACTGGAGCAGCAGCAGGCTGAACACCAGGGTGAACAGTGCCACCGTTTCGATAATACCGATGACAATGAAGTAGTTTGCCGTGCCCTTTCCGGTTTCGCCCAGAGCGTCGGCGGAGGCGGCGGCCACCTTGCCCTGGAAGAAGGCGGACAGGCCGATGGCCAGGCCCGCGAAAATGCCGGTGAACATGGCCAGAGCCGCGTCACAGCCGCCCTCCACGGCGCTGCGGATGAAGTTCATCAGCAGGAAGCCATAGATGGTCTGGGTCAGAGGTGCGCCGGAGAAGGCCACCATGATGAAGGGAGCGGGCTTGCCGTTGGCGTAGCACTTTTTCCACGCGCCCACGGAGGCCTGAGCAGCAAAACCGGAACCGAACGCAGAGCCCATGGCGGACAGGCCCAGAGCGCACGCCATACCAATAAATTCGATATTCATAGTTGATCTCCTATCCGTTTATTTTTTGATTTTATCGTGCTTTTTAAAGGGATCGTAAGCAATACCGGCCCACTCCATACCCAGCTGACCGGAAAACTCCAGCAGGTTCAGGCGGACGCCGTGGACCACCACAGACAGCAGGCCCATGACGATGTTCAACCCGTGACCGATCAGCAGGATCAGGACGGCGGCGATGACCAAGGGGCCCTTGAAGCCCAGGGCCATGTTGTTGAAGCTCTGAGCGATGGCCAGGGACGCCATGCCCACGGCAAACAGGCGGATGTAGCTCATGATGTTGCCGAAGGCGCTGATGGTGTTCAGGAACACCGTGAACGCGTCGCCCAGGCCCGCCTTCAGGCCCTGGCCGAAGCTCTTGTCCGGGGACATACCGCCGAACAGCACCACCAGCAGGAAGCCCGCAATGACCACGCACGCAACAGGCATCAGATTCACCTGCTGGCCGATGACCAGGTACAGCACCACGAAATACAGCGCGTCGATGGCGGCCAGCCAGCCCAGGTCCGCCAGCCAGCTCAGGTCCTTCTCCCGGAGCTTGCGCCGGATGTTCATGACGCAGGCCAGCGACAGCTGCACCGTGCCCAGGATGAAGCAGAACTTCATGATGGCGTTCTGCTGGGTGGTGGATTCCACACCGAAGTGGGCGGGATAGTTGGCGAAGGTGGGGATCACCAGGCTCCGGAGCAAGGGCACGTCCATGGCCTGCTCCAGGCCGAACCAGGTGCCTGTCAGCGCGCCCCACACAATGGTGGCGATGGACAGCAGCCACAGCAGCTGCACCGCGGTGGACGCCTTCTTATTCTTCAGGGTCATGACCAGGGCCGCCAGCAGGAACAGGCAGCCGTATCCCGCGTCGCCGATGATCATGGCGAAGAACAGGGTGAAGAAGCCCAGAAACCAGAAGGAGATGTCATACTCCCGGTAGCCGGGAACCACGCCCAGGATGTCGAACACCGGGATCATCAGCCGGGTGACCTTGTTATACTTGACCTTGGTGGGGACCTTGTCGTCATCGGCGGCGGGGTCCTCCATGGCCCAGGCCCAGTGGGCCTGGGCGGCGGCCTTCTTGAAGCCCTCCGCCTCCGCCTCCGGGATATAGCCGGTGAGCCACACCAGGCCATCCTGGCTCTGGGACGTGTTGCTGACGGAGGAGTACTCGGCGGCGTTCTGGGTCTTGAGCATCTGGTCGTGGATGCTGGGCAGGTGCTTGGCGGCCTCGGTCAGGAAGGCCTGGCAGCTGCGAAGCCCCTGGTCGCAGTCGTCCCGCTCACGCCGCAGCTGACCCGCACCCTTATCGGGGATAGGGAACTCGGTGACGGGGTAGGTCCCCGGCAGGGGACCGATGGAGGCCAGGGTGGGCATCTTTCCCACCGGGGCCAACCGGATCACACGCACGTCCGGGTCCGCCGCCAGGGCGGCCATGGTCTTTTTATCCGTCCGGTAGACGTGGATGTCGAAGCCCTGGTCCTTCAGCTCCCGCAGCTCCTCCGGGGAGAAATCGCCCCACTCGGCCAGCTTCTCCGCCGCCGCACCGGCGGCGGTTTTCTTCTCCTGCAGGGTCTTGCGGCGCTCCAGGCAGTCGGCCAGCTCCTTATAAAAAGGCTCAAAGTCCTTGTCGGACATGGGCGCGGTCTCCCGGCCCGGGCCGACGTACTCCTGCAGGGCCATGTCCATCCGGGACAGCTCCGCGAAGCGCTCCAGATGCCGCTGGTCGGCGCTGGCCTTTTCGGCGAAGTGGACGATGCCCAGGGTCCGCAGCCGGTCCAGCAGGGCGGTTTTTTCCGATGCGGCCGCCACAATGTGGACGACCTTCATTTTTTCGATCATCCGCTCACCTCCTGCAGCTTCTTCTTGGCGATCTTGCCCCGCACCACGGCGGAGGTCTGCTGGTCGCCCAGGTAGATGCCGATGACCCGGATGTTCTCCTTGGCCTCGGGGATCTTGACCTTTTCAAACAGGTTCACCCGCTGGGCCGTGGACCGCAGCTCCTGCTCCAGAAGCTCCACCTGGCGGCGGAGGGTCTTTTCCAGAGCGTCCAGCCGGGCGATCTCCCGCAGGCGCACGGCGGCGGTGTCCACCCACAGGGGATAGTCCGCCACGTCGTATTGGATCTCCTCAAAGCTCAGCTCCTGGAACACCGGAACGGTGACACCGGCGATGTTCTCCTGGCCGCACACCACATGGTGGGGGCGGATCAGGGTCTCCAGGCGCTTGTCCGCCGGGAAGCTGTCGTTTTCCGCGAAAACGGCCACCCAGTCGTCCAGTCCCGCCACGGCGGCCCGGCGCTGCTGCTCCACCTGCTCCAGCTGGGCCGTTACCTGCATCACCACGGACTGCAGCTGCTGCTTTTTCAGCTGCAGGGTGGGCAGATAGCGCTGAAACTGCTTCAGGCGGTCCTTCTGCACCTTCAATTCATTTTTGGTAAGTTTGACAGCCATAGGCGCACCCTCATTCCACGGCGGACCGCTTGGGCCATCTCTCCTGGATGAGGCTGGTTTTCAGGCCGGTTTCGTTGGGCTCGAAGCACTCGGCCAGGATCTCCCAGCCCAGGTCCAGCGCCTCCTCCAGCGGGATATTCACGCTCAGGTCCATCAGCTTCGTTTCAAACAGGTGCCCGTATTTCAGCAGCTTTTCGTCCCACTCGGACATCATGAAGCCCATGGACTTCTTTTCCAGACTCTCCTTATAGGCGCTGTACAGCCGGATCATGCCGTCCATCAGGGCCCGGTGGTCGCTTCTGGTCTTGTCGTTGACGTTCTGCTTCAGGCGGGACAGGGAGCCAAAGGGCTCGATGTGGCCGTTTTTCAGGTAATACTGGCCCTCGGTGATATAGCCGGTGTTGTCGGGCACCGGGTGGGTCACGTCGTCGCCGGGCATGGTGGTGACGCCCAGAATGGTGATGGAGCCCGCGCCCTCGAAGTCCACAGCCTTTTCATAGCGGGCGGCCAGGCAGCTGTACAGATCGCCCGGATAGCCCCGGTTGGAGGGCACCTGTTCCATGGTGATGGCCATTTCCTTCTGGGCGTCGGCGTAGTTGGTCATATCCGTCAGCAGCACCAGCACCCGCTTGCCGGCCAGAGCGAACTGCTCCGCCACGGCCAGGGCCATATCCGGCACCAGGGTGCATTCCACGGTGGGGTCGGAGGCGGTGTGGATGAACATCACCGTGCGGCCCATGGCGCCGCTCTTTTCCAGGGTGTCCCGGAAGTACAGATAGTCGTCGTACTTCAGGCCCATGCCGCCCAGGACGATGATGTCCACCTGGGCCTGCATGGCGATGCGGGAGAGCAGCTGGTTATACGGCTCGCCGGACACGGAGAAGATGGGCAGCTTCTGGCTTTCCACCAGGGTGTTGAACACGTCGATCATGGGGATACCGGTGCGGATCAGCTTGTTGGGCACGATACGCCGGGACGGGTTCACGGAGGGGCCGCCGATGGGGATCATATTCTCCGTCAGGGCGGGACCGTTGTCCCGGGGGACACCGGCGCCGTCGAAAATGCGGCCCAGCAGGTGGTCGGAGAAGGACACCATCATGGGGCGGCCCAGGAAACGGACCGGGTCCGTGGTGCTGACGCCCTGGGTGCCGCTGAACACCTGCAGCGTTACCAGGTCCTTGTCCAGCTTGATGACGTTGGCATAGCTGTCGCCCACCAGGGCCAGGTCGCCGTTGCGGACGCCGGAGGCCCGGACCGTGACGACGTTGCCCACGATGGACTCAATTTTCGTGTAAACTTTCTGCATATTGACTCCCCTCTCAACCCGCTGCCTTGCTCAGGTAAAAGTCCTTGAGCCGCTTTTCCTGGGCCTCAAATTCCGGGGTGCGGAACACGGTGTTGTGCCAGTCCAGGAACTCCTGCCGGACCTGGTTGAAGAAGGCGCGGATCTCTTTTTTGTCGCTGAGTGCGAAGTCCCGGGTCAGCACGTCATACAGCACGTTGAACTCGTGGATCTGACGGTCGGGATCGCAGGCCGCGTCGATGGGATCGAAGGAGTTCTGCTGCAGATACACCGCGTCCAGCAGCTCGCCCTTCTGGTATACGATATAGTCCTCGGCGGAGGTACCCTCCTCGCCGATGACCTTCATCATCTGGTTGATCTCGTTGCTGCGCTTGAGGATGCTGCGGGCCTGCTCCACCCGCTCCATATCCACCACGCCCCGGTACTTGGACCAGGAGTCGATGGGGTGGATGGCGGGGTATTTGCGGGCGTCGGACCGCTCGCGGGACAGACCGTGGAACGCGCCCACCACCTTCAGGGTGGCCTGGGTCACTGGCTCCTCGAAGTTGCCGCCGGCGGGGGACACGGTGCCGCCGATGGTGACGGAGGCGATCTTGCCGTTCTTCAGCCGGACCTTACCGGCCCGCTCATAGAAGGAGGCGATAACGGACTCCAGATAGGCGGGGAAGGCTTCCTCGCCGGGGATCTCCTCCAGACGGCCGCTCATCTCACGCATGGCCTGGGCCCAGCGGCTGGTGGAATCCGCCAGCAGCAGCACGTCCAGACCCATCTGGCGGTAATACTCCGCCATGGTAACGGCGGTGTACACCGACGCCTCACGGGCGGCCACGGGCATGGAGGAGGTGTTGCAGATGATGATGGTGCGCTCCATCAGGGAGCGTCCGGTGCGGGGGTCCACCAGCTCGGGGAACTCCTTCAGCACCTCCACCACCTCGCCGGCCCGCTCGCCGCAGGCGGCCACGATGACGATGTCCACATCGGCGTTCTTGGCCTCCATGTGCTGCAGCACCGTCTTGCCCGCGCCGAAGGGGCCGGGCACGCAGAAGGTGCCGCCCTTGGCCACCGGCAGGAAGGTGTCGATGGAGCGGAGCTTGGTCACCAGGGTCTCGTCCGGGCGCAGACGCTCCTCATAGCAGCGGATGGGCTGCTTCACGGGCCAGGAGAACACCATGGTCAGCTCCTTCTCCTCGCCGTTGTCGTTTTCCAGCACCGCCACGGTGTCCCGGACGTTGTACACGCCCTTTTCCCGGACGGATTTCACCCGCCATCCTTCGTCCTTCAGGCCGAAGGGCACCATGATCAGGTGGGTGAACAGCCCCTCGGGCACGCTGCCCACGGCGTCGCCTGCGGTGACGTGGTCACCGGGCTTCACCAGGGGGGTAAACTCCCAGTCCTTGTTGGGGATGGGATCCAGATACACGCCCCGCTGCAGGAAGAAGCCGCACTGCTGCGCCAGCTCCGGCAGGGGGTTCTGCAGACCGTCGAACACCTGGGTCAGCAGGCCCGGGCCCAGCTCCACGCTCATCAGCTCGCCGGAAAGCTCCACCTTGTCGCCCACCTGGATGCCGTTGGTCATTTCATAGATCTGCATGCTGGCCGTGTCGCCGTTGACGCGGATGACCTCGCCCTTGAGCCGGTCATCGCCCACCAGGACATAGCCCACTTCATTCTTTCGGACGGAGCCGGAAAAGGTGGCTGCCACCAGATTCCCGTTCACTCCGGTCACATATCCTGTCACTTTGTCCATTTTGATTCTCCTGTTTCGTTATAGGCTGGAAACCTGCTGGCGGATGTTCTGCATCAGGCCGTCGAAGGCCCGCTTGCCGGACTCATACCGGAAGGTCCGCTGCCGCTCCAGCAGCTGCAGCTTCATGGCGTAGCCGTACAGGGCGTGGTCATCGAAGTTGTGCAGGCCGATCATGCCGTCCAGGCGGCGGAATTCCAGGTCCAGCAGCAGCCGCTCCCCCTCCAGGGGATTTTCGGCGTTTACCGCCGCCGTCACCGTCTGGACAATGCCGGCGTCCCGGTCGGAGGGCACGGCGCAGGGCCGGCCCAGCTTCACATTCCGCTGATAGGTCAGCTCCCGGCACAGGGCCTTGTAAAACCCGGCCCACTCCGACAGCAGCGGCCCCTTGTCCGAGTCCACCGTCAGCTCCTCCAGCGTCCGGTATACCCCGGCGCTGACCGCCGAGCGGCACATGGCCAGAAAAGCGGCGTAGTCCATGGGAGGCTCCCCCTGGGTCCGGAGCATGGGCAGGCTGGAGATGAGATAGTAGTAGGAAGCCATAGGCCGCCCCCTTACAGGTGCATATCCCGGAAGAAGGGCATGAGCATCTCCGCGATCTCCTGGTCGGAGCAGTCAAAATAGCCGGAGCCGTCCTTGGCGGCCAGCCGGAAGCCTGCGCCCACCTTCTTGGAGGGGCGGAGCTCCAGGCCGTTTTTCAGCTCCTGGGCCAGCTGCTGGCGGATGCCGTCCGTCACCTGGCCCACCTCCACGGCGTAGCCGGAAACGTCCTCTCCCTGAAGGGCTGCCTGGATGAGCTTGGCCAGCGTCTGCTGGTCCAGAGCCTTGCCCACGTCGGCGGCCAGGATTTTCTCAAACTCCTGCTGCACCTCCTGCCGGAAGGCCAGAACCGCGTCCCGCTTGGCCTGCTGGGCGCTGAGCTGGGCGCTGTTTTTGAACACCTCGATCTCGGCCTTGGCGTCGTCCCGCAGCTTATCCGCCTGACTCTTTGCGTCGGCGATGATGGCGTCCGCCTGCTTCCGGGCGTCGGCCAGAATCGCGGCGGCCTGCTGATTTGCGCTGTCGATGCCGTCCTTTTTGATGGAAGAAACAAGATCCTGAATCTGAAGTTCCATAATTGATCACCTTCTTGTCTGTATTTGCCTGATAGAACTGCGGGTATGTCCATATTATAATACACGCCCCAAAAAATGCAACACATTTCGGCGAATGCGTCATACAATTTCCTTATACAACGTCCCTGACATATCTACTTTTTCACTGTTTATGTTTCCCCAGAATGAACAGTATCATGCAGAAATTTCCTGAATCTGGAAAAATACCGACACTCCCTCACTCCTCAAGGCGCAGCAGTCCCCGCTGCACCGAGTCGGACAGGACGAATTTCTTGTCCCCCTTGGCAGGAAAGCGTATCTCCACGATGGGGTCCCGGAAGGACAACACGGTTCCCGGTCCGAAAACCCTGTGGACGGCCCTCTGCCCGGAACGGACCCCGGACGGCGGCAGCGCCGCCTGCTCCCGGGGCAATGCCGCCGGAGCCGGCCGGTCCGGGGCCCTCCAGGCCACGGCCCGCCGGTCCACCATCTGGCCCAGGGTCAGGAACTCCGTCTCGCCGGAGGCATAGGCCACCATGCACTGCCCCCGGCAGCAGGCCCGGATCACGCCGCCGCCCTTTTCGGCGTGGCGATAGTGCTTTCCGCACGGCTCCGTATTCAGGGAGGCGAACACGTCCTCCGGCCCGATGTATTCCCGGGGCAGCTCCCGGCGCAGCTCGTCGGCAAAGGCGGACTCCCGATTCCGGCAGGCGAACAGATACAGCCGGTTCCGGGCCCGGGTCACGGCCACATAGAACAGCCGCCGCTCCTCCTGATACTGGTCCTGCTGCCCGGCGTCCTTCGGCTCCGTCACCGCCGGAAGGATGCCGTCCAGCACGTCCAGCAGATACACCGTGTCGTACTCCAGGCCCTTGCTGGAGTGGACGGTGGACAGGATCAGTCCCCCGCCGCAGGGCAGGGAGGGGGCCGACACCAGGGCCTGCAGCTCGTCCAGGCGGCGGCACAGCCCCTCCAGCCCGGTCTCCTGCCGGGCCAGCAGACAGAGAATTTCATATTTGCCGCCGTCCAGCTTCTGGCGCTCCGCATAGTCCCGGTAGCGCAGGCCGTCCCAGATGCGGCTCAGGCCCTGGGCGGCGTTGTCCTGCAAAAGCATGGGCAGCATGGTCAGCAGAGCGGCGGCGCTGTCCCTGCCGTATTGGGACAGCTGCGGAAAGCCCAGCAGCTCCCGAAGGATGGAGCCTCCGTTGGCCCGGCTTTTCTGGCAGGCATACTCCGCCGCCTTTTTGGAAATTCCGCCGCCGACCTTGTAGTAAATTCGCAGGAAGGTCTCCGCGTCCGTCTGGTCATGGGCCAGGGCGATGATGTCCCGGATGTCCGCCACGATCCGGTGGGTGAAAAAGGCGTCGTCCATCCGGCGGCAGCGATAGGGTATCCCGCCCCGGTCCAGCAGGTCGATCAGCGGCAGGGCGCTGTCGTTGTTGCGGTAAAGCACCGCCGTCTCCTCCCGGACGCTGGCCGCCATATTCACCAGCCAGGGGTACTGGTCGGCCCGGTCCATGGCGTAGATCACCCGGACGGCAGCGCCGGAGGCCCGGGTGGGGTGGATGGTCTTGGGGCGGCGGTGGTGATTTTTCCGGATGAAGGCGTCCGCCGCCCGGAGAATTTCCGGCGTGGAGCGGTAGTTTTCCTCCATCAGCAGCACCCGGGCCCCGGGATAGGTCTGTTCAAACTGCATCAAGGCATCCGGATAGGCGGCCCGGAAGCCATAGATGCTCTGGTCCTCGTCGCCTACCATGAAGATGTTGCCGCTTTTCCCGGCCAGCAGGCGGATGATGGCGTGCTGGATCCGGGAGGTGTCCTGGGATTCGTCCACGCAGATATAGGGGAAGCGGTTCTGAAAATGGGTCCGCACATCCTCGTGGAACTCCAGAATTTTTTTGGCGTACACCATCTGGTCGTCATAGTCCATCCATTTATTGTCCCGCAGGGCCTTGCCGTATTCCCGGTACAGCTCCGGGAATTTCTCGAAGCCGGTGTCCAGCTCCCCCAGCCGCTCCTCCGGCAGCATCATATTTTTGGCATAGGCGATGCTCTTGCGCAGCTCCTTCACCACGCTCTGGGTGGGGTACTCGCCGCACAGGTCCCGGTACAGGTCCGAAACCAGCTTCGCCAGGGCACTCTCGTCCTCCGCCAGGATGAAGGGCGGCCTTTTGCCGCAATTTTGGGCATAGTAGGCGATGATCTTGGAGGATACGCCGTTGATGGTGCGGATCTCCGGGGGATGGGGGCAGTCCTGGCCGAACAGGGCGGCAAAGCGCTGCTTCATCTCCCCGGCGGCGGCCCGGGTATAGGTCATGGTGAGGATCTGGTCCGGCGCAATGCCGCAGCAGCACAGCATATAACCCAGGCGGGTCACCAGCACGGTGGTTTTCCCGCTGCCGGGCACCGCCAGCAGCAGCACAGGGCCCTCCACGGCGTGCACCGCCTCCTGCTGCTGGCGGTTCAGCCGGGCGGCATATTTCCGGTCAAAGGCTTCCCGGTCCATGGCGCGCCTCCTTTGTCTTTTATGGTCCGGCATGCATTTTATCACAAATCAGAAGGCTTTACAATCGGCTCCCGCCCCGCCGCCGGAACCGGATTTTTGCCCGCCGGGGAAGAAAATGCTTGCAATCCGCCGGGAAATGTGTATAATAGATGAGCAGGGTGTACTGCCCTGTTCATATGGGCTTGTAGCTCAGCTGGGAGAGCAAAGCCCATATATTGCAACCATACAATTTTATATTTGGGCCTGTAGCTCAGCTGGGAGAGCGTTCGGTTCGCATCCGAGAGGTCGAGGGTTCGAATCCCTTCAGGTCCACCAAGAAAAGCTGTGAAATTTCATATTTCACAGCTTTTTTGCAACTATTTGGAGAGGTTTATATGGATGCGAACCGAGCGTTTCCGGCGAATTTTGGAAGCTGCCGGAAGTGCTGACCCCAAGTGGTTCGCATCCAAAAAACAACATATAGAAAAGTGAGAGTGTCGGTTTGTTGGTTTCGTAAAACCATCGAACCGGCACTCTTTTTGCGTTTCAGGACAGATTAAGGGCGGAAGCCCGGAGAGGAGGAGCGAATGATGCATGAAAGCAGACGCAGCGTAGACAATCGCAGGAGCACGGCATTTGTGCCGATGCCGCCGGAGCAGGTGTTTTGCACGGAGAACGAAAGATGCCGTGGATGCCCGTATCCCGCCCACGGTATTGTCTGTTGGCACCGGGGTGGAGGCTGTCTGCGCACAGATATGGAGGAAATCGAGAGGAGGCCGAAGAATGATTCGAGCAGTTTTGAGTAATCCCAGTCACCCGGAATACGGCGTGGCGACCATCCCGTTCCCTATTCCCCGCGACCAGTACGCACACTGCATGGAGCTGCTGGAGGCGTTGGAGATCGGTGATACGGTCAAGGCGGACTGCAAAGTGGAGGAGATCGACAGCTTCTATACTGTCCTTAAGCGCACGGAGATGCGCACGGTCAATGTAGAGGAGCTGAACTACCTCGCAAAACGGCTGGACGGCTTCGACACCGGCGAGGCTGCGCAGTTTCAGGCGATGGCACACAAGCTGGAGCTGTTCGAGCTGAAGGATCTCATCAACCTGACCTTCTGCTGCCAGCAGGCTACGGTCATCACCGACTTTTCCGACCTCGCCGCTGTTGGCCGTGACCACTATATGAACCTGCACGGAGGATGTGCCAAGACAGAGGAATTGGTTGCGCTGGACGGCAAGGGAACCGCACGGCAGCTCATTGAAAGCGGCAGCGGCACGATCACCCCCTACGGTGTGGTCTACGACAACGGTATGAAATTAGAGCAGATCTATGACGGTCGATTCTTCCCCTGCTATTACTATGAGCCGAACGCCATCACTGTTGCGGTGACATCCAAGAGCAAGCCGGAGGACACAGAACACATCACATGGCTGTTCCTCCCCATGGTGCAAGAGAAGATCGACCGCGCCCTTCAGCGGGCGGGTATCACGGATCCTGCGGATGTCCGGCTTCGGATGGAGGATACGCAACTGCCGGATGAAGTGGATGTGCTGCTGGATATGGAACAGGAAAACCTTGCGGACCTCAATGCACTGGCACAGGCTGCGGATGCTCTTTCCACGGATGATATGAAAAAGATGGGCGCTGTTGTGACCATGGCAAAGCCACAGAATGCGGAACAGGTCAAGAATCTTGCGGAGAATCTCGACCTGTTTGACTTCGCTCCCGGTGCGCATACGCCGGAGGAATACGGCAAGTACATGATCCGGCAGTCCGGTCATTTTGACTACGACGAGAATCTGGATGAGTTCTATGACTACGAAGGCTACGCCCTGCAGCGCATGAATGAGGAGGGCGGGATGTTCACCGACCGGGGTTACATCGCCTATAAGGGCTATATCAGCATGGAGGAAGTGATGAACGGAAGCCAGAGCAGCCACATGGAGATGGGAGGGATGATGTGATTATTCAAGCAGAACTCAGGCGGAAACAGTCCGAGTATGAAGGCGAAGCATACAGTGTAGATAAGGTAATCGAGTTACCCGCCCAGCGGTTCAAGCAGTTCAGCCGCGCACTGCTGGCTGACTATGATTTCATCGCAGAGAACAAAAATGCCATCCGACACGATGATGACTCCAGGCACTGCCTGCTCATCCTCGACGCGGATGGAACAGACGGTTTCCTCGTTGACCCGCAGGGGTACAACTATGCCCGGTACAGTGCCTTTGTCCCCAACGCCCGCAGTTTGCTGACGCCGGATATGGGGATCGACCGCAGTTATCTTTCACCGGCAGAGCCTTGGCGGGATGAGAGCAGGGATGAAATGCTCCGTATGACGCTGCGCGTCAATGGAAAGCCGGACTACACCCTCGTCCTCCCCGCTGATGAGGAATACCTCGACGCTGTGAAAAATTACCTCAATATTGATGTTTTCGCGGATGCCATGCTCTGTGATATTCGCTTCAAGGTGCCATACATCGGTGAGCTGATCCGTGACACGGATTGCCCCGCCGTGGAGGATTACAACGATTTTGCCGAAGCCTTGGAGGACATCTGGCAGAAGGATGGGATGTTTCTGACCTACGCCGCCGTGCTGGAGGCAGAGAAGCCGGAAACCCTGCACCGTGCCTGTGAACTCCTGCGAAATCTGGACAACTATCAGCGCATCACGGAGGGCGCCTACGGTTACGGTCAGCAGCGATTGCAGGAAACGCTGGGGTTGGATGATGAAGCCATCTATGAGCTGGACGGCTACATGGATTTTGAGCAATACGGTCAGGACTGCATGGAAAACGACTGCGTGGCAAAAACAGAGTTCGGCCTGCTGCGTCGCTTGGACCCGCCGTTCCCGGTGCAGCAGCAGGGACAGAGGATGATGTAAGCAAAAGCGGCTCGACCCATTTGGATCAAGCCGCTTGATAAGCAGACAAACCGGAAGTTGGATTATAAAGGCCTTTGCAAATACACCATGCCGTAATTCTTGATGGACTCAAACAGGTCTTTATAATCCTGCGTATCGCGGTTTACCGTGAACGGGTGATCCAGAAAGTCCTTCAGATAGGCCGGATGGACTGCCATGCTGTAAATCTCGCCCTCACTGGGGGTAGGCAGCTTGAAAAGGTCAGCTTCAGTAGGCGCGTCCAGACGATCCTCAAATACTTTAGTCACAGCAGAACCTTTCGGGCCGTCCGCAGTGCGGGTAGCCGATGCAGTGGACGTTTCCTGTCCCACCGGCTTTTTGACCTCATCCACCTTGGCAGGCTCGGCAGGCTTCTTGCTCTCTTCCGGCTTGGTGGGAGCAGGCGCAGCTGCGGCAGGCTTGCCATCCTTGACCGCCTTATCGTCCTTGGCAGGCTCAACGGTTTTCTTGCTCTCCTCCGGCTTGGTGGAGACAGGGGCAGTAGGCGAAGCCGCAGGTACTTTGACATCCTTGGGTGTCTCCGGCTGCTTCGTGGGCTGTGTGATGGAAGGTGGCGTTCCTACGGGCGGTGCCCGAAACGCACCAATCAGCAGGTTTTTCTTTTCGTTGGACATTGGTTTACCTCCGTATTCAAGATTTATGTCGAAAAATGTGTCTCAATTTGAGCCACATTTTCAACCAAAATCAAAGGCCGAAGTCGTGTTGGACTTCGGCCTGATAGTAGTTATTCATTGTCAGCGGCGCATTGAACAGCGTAGTCAGCAGATAAGCGCGGATGTTGCGGACTTTGGTGGTGTTTCGGTGCAGGCTCTCAAAGACATAGACCATCAGCGAGTAGTCCAGCCGGTAGAAGCGAGCTTGCACCTGTGGCAGCGGGATATTCTCACCGCCGATCCGTACCGTTGACTGTGTGGAACACATCACATCCGCCATCAGCCCCACGACCTCATCTACATCATCGGCATTGAACTGTTAACAAAGAAACGGGTACTCGATATTCTCTTTGATCTCTCTCAGATACTCGCTTCTATCCATCCATCCCGGTTGCTCGGCGGAAGGCGATGAATGGATAGATTGATTTTTATAGCTAAAATCAGTTTGATTAGATTCAATATAATTACCGTCTGATTTTCCGAAGTCTGCACTTCGGAAAAACGGAAGTCTTGACTTCGGATTATCGGAACTCTTGACTTCTGATTTTCCGACTTCTTGACTTCCGATTTTCGGAAGTCTGGGAGTCTCCTGCGGCACAGGGGTTTCAGCAGGTACTCGGCGGGTAGTGAAGCGTTTGACATAGATTTTTGTTGGTCTGCCTTGACCTTGCTTTACTCGCTCGATCAGACCGCAACCTTTATCTGTATCCAGTTCGGACAATAATTTGACATCCTTTTCGTGACCACAATTTAAGTCCTCTTGTATCTCATCCAATGTATAAAAGATATAAACCCTGCCAGCATCATCGTACCAACCGTTCCGCGCTGACAGGCCCATTCGGTCAAGCAGGAGGCCATACAGCAACTTCGCGTCTGTGGATATTTTCTTGAACTGCTGCCCGGTGACAAGCTGGCAGGGGATGCGGTAAAAAGAAAATTGACTGCTTTCGTCTCCGTAGTAGTCAAATACAGTTGAACCGTTCACTTTTCCACCTCCCAAAAATATAAAAAGCACCCTCCAACGAGAGTACTCAACAATGCCCGTAGCATTAGCAAATATGATATAATTGTAATCAGCGATCTTTTGCGTGAATAATGTTGGCTGTAGTTTTTTTCCTTACTATATTTACAAAAACAACGAAACCGCATATAATATTAGAATCCCTTTTATTGTGTGACTTTTTTATTTGGGCTTTGAGAGAAAGGTGTGCTAAATGTATTACTTTATTGGAATCGAGGATCTCGTCGCTAACGCATTAATCGAATTGGTTGAACAAACAGGAAACAGAACTGTATCTTTTTCACAGCTAAATAAATATGGTGATGCCATTGTCGCAAAATTAAAAGCAAATAATATGGATGTTACCTTAATTTACACTAGGGATTCTACTGAACAATTTTTCCATGACTGCTCTAATATTTTTACGATTAATGAAACAGATTCTGATGTTCAAATTACCTTAAATGATAATATATCTACTGCATTTCTCCGGAAAAAATTCCGTACTAATCTTGCCCTTCACGTATTGTCCGCTTTTGTTTCGCCTGAAACATTAAATGTTATAATTGGTGATAACCATGAAAAAGTTTAAAGACCCAATTTATGGCTATATTAAAATACCTAAAACGATTGTCACTCGCATTATTGATACCCCAGAATTTCAACGCCTTAGATATATAAAACAAACAAGTTATCTTCCTGTATATTCCGCCGCTCTACACAATCGTTTCATCCACTCTTTAGGTGTCTATTTTCTTGGTGGCATAGTGAGCGATACCTTATTTAATAACTCAATCACTATTCTGAAAGAGTGTTCTATAGAGTCGAATATTAAAGAGATATTTCAACTCGCATGTCTATTGCATGATGTCGGACACGCTCCGTTTTCCCATTCAGGTGAAGGATTCTATATTGATGAACAGAAATCGCTTTATGTAAAATTAAAGCAAGAAGTCAATAATGAGTCATTTTCGGCCGACGTAGACTACTACCATAAAAATGGAAAAGTTGCAGCGCCACATGAAATCATGAGCGTTATTGTTGCTTTAGAGCGATTTGGTAGTTTTCCGGGATTGGACGAATATCGCGATTTCTTTGCCCGATGTATCACCGGCTATAAATACAGAGATATAGAAAATAACATATCTCATGCTGCTCTCAATGCTTTCATTACGCTATTGAATTCAACTACTATTGACGTTGATAGGCTAGATTATTTAATTCGTGATGCTCAAGTTATGGGGTACAACAGTATTTCAATTGACTACCATCGCCTCTTAGAGAGCGTCATATTGGTTAAGGTACAAGACACAACTGCGTATTCTCCTATTCAATTAGCATTCCACAAATCTGCATTGAGTGTTATTGAAAATGTCATATATGCTCATGATGCCGAAAAAAAGTGGATTCAAAACCACCCTGTAATCCTATATGAGGTATTCTTAATTCAGAGACTCCTTGCAGCAGTAAACTCTGACTATCGAAAGAATACTGGAAATGAACTCTTTTCATTGGAATCACTTTCTCCTATTGCTGATGGAGAAAGGTTAGCGGATAATCCTCTTGTTTCTGCCATTAACAACGAAATTGATAAGGCTATTGAGTTAATCCCTGATACTAATACGAAAGACGCCATACTGGACAGTTTAAACATTGCAAAACAAAATCTTAAACAATTGAATAAATCGGCACGGATAACTTTGCTTTGTGATGATGACATAGTACATTTAGCTAAAACTACCGACCAGTACTATGCTGACGAGTTGTTTAATCGAGGGCTTCGGCGCCATCCCGTTTGGAAGTCTGAATCTGAATACAAAATATATGTGGATGGTTTTATTGGGGACGAAGTTTACGATGAACTGCAATCTCAAATTAAAATTTTAAACAAATTTCTTCTAGAAGAAGCCCCTTCTCCATCAATAAATCAAGAGGCAGTCGAGTATTGTCAAGATAGGCTAGCAGAAATTCCATCCTCTGGCCTTTCCAAAGCAGATGAGCAGGATATGAAAACAAGGTACTCAATTCTTCTTGGTTGGCTGAAAATGTTCAATGAGATTTGTAAGGCCCAAAATCTCAAATACTTCGATTTTCTTATTATTCCAGCATCAAAATTTGAGAGTGGTTTCAAAAAAGAAGATCTCAGCAATACGCCAATATTTTTCCCTGAATTAGGAAAGACCTATCCCCTTGGCAAGTTAATCAATCTATTTACAATCAAAGATATTTCCCGCCATGCATTTTTCTATGTGTACTATAGAAAAGCACCTAACGATACAATTGATGCACAACAAGTAGGGCGAGAAATTGCAAAATTAGTCTTAGGCAAGTCTTAAACGGAAATTGTTCTCATCTTTCAAGCCTAATATAGAAGCTAAAGAGAACTGCTCGCTTTACTACCTTCTCAATGATATCCAAAACGCTCTCCAACGAGAGTGCTTTGGATGCGAACATATCGTCCGAAATCTTCATTTTTCAACATTTCCACAAGGGGATGCGAACCGTATTTCTGCCATTGAGTTGACATCCCAACAATATGCGAGTTATAATGTAGGAAAGTTTTTTTAACCTATTTGTAGACAATTTCAGCCTAAGAAAGAAACGAGGCCACATACATTTTCCAAATTTTTGCGACAAAATTCTGTGTATGAGTGTCGATTTTCGGGTGGTTTTGGGGGCATATAAGTGAACCGTTTGGGAGAGCGTTCGGTTCGCATCCGAGAGGTCGAGGGTTCGAATCCCTTCAGGTCCACCAACACAATAGAATCCGAACCCTTTGCCGATTGGCCGTGGGTTCGGATTTATTGTTTTGTCCGCCGTCCCGGCATAATTTTCCCCGCCGCCGCATAATAGACAGGGGAGGGGAACGCTATGAAGCCTGCTGTTTATCTGTACGGTGTGCCGGGTCAATACGAAAACTATCTGGCGGCACTGGAGAGCGCCGGGGTCCGGGTGATCCTGTGCCGGGACCTGTACCGCAGTCTGGACTGCGGGGGACTGCTGCTGCCCGGCGGCGGGGACATCCGGGGCCCCCTTCCGGGAACGGAGTCCTTTCTGATCGACTCCTTTGCCCGGTCCCGGCGGCCCATTCTGGGGATCTGCCGGGGACTCCAGGCCCTGAACGTCCACTGGGGCGGGACCCTGCGGGATATCCCCGGCCACCAGCTGCCCCGGGGCGATCTGGTGCACCCCACCCGGGCGGAGGGGCTGATGGCCCGTCTGCTGGGGGAAGCTCCCGCCGTCACCAGCTGCCACCACCAGGCGGTGGACCGCCTGGCCCCGCCCTTACAGGCGGTGCAGTGGTCCCCGGACGGCGTGGTGGAGGCGGCGGTCCACCGGCAGCTGCCGGTGCTGGGGGTCCAGTGGCACCCGGAGCGCCAGAGCTATGGCCTGCGCCGGGCGGACGCCCCCGGGGCAGAGGCCCTGTTTGCCTATTTCGCTGCACTGATAGGAGGAGAACCATGGACAGACCCGTGCGGGAGCTGAATCTGGAGCTGGGGCGGCCCGACGCCGCGGAAGCCATCCGCCGCCTGGCGGCGGAGGTGAAGGCCGCCCGGAAAATGGGGACCCCGGCCATGAAGCTGATCCATGGCTACGGCTCCTCCGGCAAAGGCGGGCGGCTGCGCACTGCCTGCCGCACCTGGCTGCGGCAGCAGGAGCTGTGCTTCCTGCCCGGGGAGGAGTTCAGCATCTTCAACCAGGAGGCCCGCCGGTGGCTGGCCCTGTGCCCCCGGCTGCGGCAGGACCGGGATCTGGACGCCGAAAACCGGGGCGTCACCTATGTTCTGCTGAAAAAATAACAAAAACCGCCGTGAAGCGCTTCTTTTTTCAAGCGCTTCACGGCGTTTTTTCATTCCAGGGATGCCTTGTATCCCTCGCCCCAGGCCCACATGGAGTCCAGAATGGGCTTCAGGCTCCGGCCCAGTGGGGTCAGGGAATACTCCACCCGGGGCGGCACCTCGGCATAGACCTCCCGGTGGACCAGGCCGCTTTTCTCCATGTCCCGCAGCTGGGCGGCGAGCACCTTCTGGGACACATCGCCCACAGATTTTCTCAGCTCGCCGAAGCGCTTGGTGCCCGGCATCAGGTCCCGGAGGATCAGCACCTTCCACTTGTCGCCGATCAAGGTCAGCGTGGTCTCCACCGGGCAGGCGGGCAGCTGGTCCTTTTTCTTTGCCTCACTCATGTCCATAAAACCTCCCCAAAAGCTGTCCCGGTTTCCGGCGGGACGTCCCGCAAAAGCCGGGCTTTGTCCCGGTTTTTATCCGGGACAGGCCGGGACGGAAAGCCCTGTCCCGGCGTTTTTTGCGGTCTTTTTATTTTCCCACGCAGAAGCGGGAGAAAATGGTCTGGATCAGGTCGTCCCGGATGTGTTTTCCGTTCAGCTCCCCCAGAGCCTCCAGGGCGGCCTCGGCATCGGTGAGCACCACGTCCGGGGTCATGCCGATGCGCAGGGCACTGCGGGCGCTGCGGACGGAGGCCAGAGCCCGGGACACGGCGTCGGCCTGGCGGGCATTGGTCAGCAGCTCCCCGGGGCGGCCCTCCCCGGCGGGGTACAGGGCTCCGATGGCGTCGCACAGGACGGACACCCCCTCGCCGCTGCGGGCGGACAGGGACACCACGTTGTCGAACTCGTCGGCCAGTCGGCCGATGTCCACCGCCCGGGGCAGGTCGGATTTGTTCACCGCCACCAGCAGGTTGGGCGCCTGCCGGGCCAGGGCCATGGCCTCCCGGTCGGCCTCCGTCAGGGGGCTGGAGCCGTCCAGCACCAGCAGGGCCAGGGAAGCCTGGCGGGCGGCGGCCCGGGCCCGCTCCACGCCGATCTTCTCCACGGCGTCCTCCGTCTGGTGGATGCCCGCCGTGTCGCACAGGCGCAGCAGCACATGGCCCACCCGGACCTTTTCCTCCACCGTGTCCCGGGTGGTTCCGGCCACGTCGGTGACGATGGCCCGGTCATAGCCCAGCAGGGCGTTGAGCAGGGAGGACTTGCCCACGTTGGGGCGGCCCAGGATCACCGTGGGGACCCCTAATTTCAGGAGCTTTCCCCGGGAGAAGGTGGCCAGCAGCTCCTCCAGCCGGTTTTCGGCGCGGCGGAGGGTATCCAGCATGTCCTCCCGCTGGAGGTCGCCGATGTCCTCGTCGGGATAGTCCACCACGGCGTAAAACCGGGAGACGATGGCCATCAGGCCGTCATAAATCTCCGCCACGGTGCGGCTGAGGACCCCCTCCAGCTGGCCCACGGCGTTGTGGGCGGCCTGGGCGGTCTCGGCGTCGATCAGGTCCGCCACGGCCTCCGCCTGCAAAAGGTCCATGCGGCCGTTGAGAAAGGCCCGGCGGGTGAACTCGCCGCCCTTGGCCTGGCGGGCTCCGGCGGCAAGCATGGCGGCCAGGGCCGCGTCCAGCACCACCGGGCTTCCGTGGCACTGCAGCTCGCCGCAGTCCTGGCCGGTGTAGCTGCCGGGGCCGGGGAACAGCACCGCCAGGGCGCTGTCGATGACCTGGCCGTCCCGGTCCAGCACGTCCCCCAGCACCAGGCGGCGGGGCTCCTGCCGGGACATGGGGCGGCCGTTTTTCGGGCGGAACACCCGGTCCAGCACGGTGCAGGTGTCCGGCCCGGACAGGCGCACCACGCCAATGGCCGACGGCCCCGGAGCCGTGGCAATGGCGGCGATGGTATCAGACATGGAAATGCACTCCTTTTTATACACATGAGGCCAGTATAGCATGATTTGTTGCCCCGGGCAAGGCAGCAGGCGATAATTCCCCGGGAAACGGGGCAGACTATGGGCAGATCAACGGAAAGGAGGGGCGGAATATGCAGGCTATGGTCCATGCGAAAACGTGCATCCAGTGCGGGCTGTGTCCGGCGGTATGCCCGGACGTGTTTACCCTGGACCCCGGGGAACCCGCCCGGGCCATCAGCGGCCCGGTGCCGGAGGAGTGCCGGCTGGCGGCCCAGGAGGCGGCGGACAGCTGCCCGGTAGGGGCCATCGAGATCCGGTGAACAAAAGGCGGGGGGGACGCGGGCCCTCTCAGTCGGCTGCGCCGACAGCTCTACCAGAGGGAGAGCCAAGTCCGTAGGGCCCGCTGCCCTCGGCGGGCCGGGGCAGGGGGCGGATTGCCGCCGAAAATGGTACAATTGGGAGGACACCCCCAGGAGGGCGCGGCTGGGCCGTGCCCTCTTGTTATTTTTCCCCCGATGGAGTATCCTATGGACAACAAGCTACACCGGGAGGTGCAATATGCACAAATACATTCTCATCCCCGATTCCTTCAAGGGCACCCTGTCCGCCCGGGACTTCTGCGCCGTGGCCCGGGAGGCCATCGGGCGGGCGGACCCCGGGGCACAGGTGCTCTCCATCCCCCTGGCCGACGGCGGCGAGGGTACGGTGGAGGCGTTTCTGGCGGCCTGCGGCGGCCTGCGGATCGAATGCCCCTGCACGGGCCCCTATGGCGGCACGGCGCCGGGGTTTTACGGCCTGCTTCCTGACGGCACCGCCGTTGTGGAGCTGGCCGCCGCCGCGGGGCTGCCTCTGGCCGGAACGGACCTGCATCCGGCGGAGGCCACCACCTACGGCGTGGGCCAGCTGCTGCTGCACGCCGCCCGCCATGGGGCCAGGCGTCTGCTGCTGGGCCTGGGCGGCAGCGCCACCAACGACGGCGGCTGCGGCGCCGCCGCTGCCCTGGGCGTGGAGTTTTACGACAGCCGGGGCCGGACCTTTGTCCCCACCGGCGGCACACTGGGGGATATCCACCGCATCTGCGCCGAAAACCTGGAGCCGCTGCCGCCGGTGACGGTGCTGTGCGATGTGGACAACCCCCTGTGCGGCCCCCGGGGTGCTGCCGCCGTGTTCGGCCCCCAGAAGGGGGCGGACCCGGACATGGTGCAGCTGCTGGACGCGGGCCTGGCCCATCTGGCGGCGGTGCTGCGCCGGGACACGGGCCGGGACGTGCTGGACATGCCCGGCGGCGGCGCGGCAGGCGGCTTCGGCGCAGGGGCGGCGGCCCTGCTGAACGCCCGGCTGCGGCCGGGGGTGGAGATGCTGCTGGATGCGGCGGATTTCCCCCGTCTGGCGGCGGACGCGGACCTGATCATAACCGGCGAGGGCAGGCTGGACAGCCAGAGCCTGGGCGGCAAGGCCGTCATCGGCGTGGCCCGGCGGGCCCGGGAGCTGGGAGTTCCCTGCGCGGCCCTGGCCGGGGCGGTGGACGTCTCCGCCCTGCCCCGGGCCTATGAGCTGGGCCTCACCGCCGCCTTCCCCATCAATCCTCTGCCCTTGCCCTTTGAACAGGTGCGGGTTTCCTGCCGGGAAAATCTGTCCGCCGCAGTGGAGAATCTCATCCGTTTTTATTGCTCTGTCGCTCGGTGACTCCAACCAAAAACTTAACGCGAAAACTCCATTACTTTATTGATTCTTTATGCTTTTCTGCGATATTTTAGCGTGATATATGAAAAATCCGAGAAATCTGTAACACTTCACAAAATGTTCGTTAAAAATTCAGCGATTTGGCAATTGTAAACATTCTGTGACTGTTATAGAATTAACACAGACGGGTCTGCTGCGTATAGGGCGGCGGACCGGAAAACGAAACAGCGCGGTGCGCCGCGCCCCCAAATTAAGGAGAGTGAGTCTGTGTTCAAGAAATTCACCAACGGCTGCGTTCGCGTGGTCAATCGCTGGCTGCCGGATGCCTTCCTGTTCGCCATCATCCTGAGCATCATCGTTTTCATCGGCGCCATGTTTGCCACGGGAATGGGTCCGCTGAAGGTGCTCAACGCCTGGGGCGACGCAAAGGGCTTCTGGGGCCTGCTGGCGTTCTCCATGCAGATGGCCCTGGTTCTGGTATTCGGTTCCGCCATGGCTTCCGCCAAGCCCTGCCGCAAGGCCCTGCGGGCTGTGGCGGGTCTGTGCCACAACAACATGCAGGCCATCGTGATCACCACCATGGTCTCCACCATCTGCTGCTGGCTGAACTGGGGCTTCGGCCTGGTGGTGGGCGCTCTGCTGGCCAAGGAAGTGGTCCGCCGCGTTCCCACCGTGGACTATCCTCTGCTGATCGCCTCCGCCTACTCCGGCTTCGTGATCTGGCACGCGGGTCTGTCCGGCTCCATCCCCCTGGACCTGGTGGCCGGCAAGGCCTTCGGTGAGGTGACCTATCAGGCCCCCATCACCGCCACCGTGTTCCACCCCGTGAACATCATCATGTGCGTCGTGATCCTGATCGCCATGCCCTTCATCAACTACGCCATGCATCCCGACAAGGCCCACACCGTCTGCATCGACCCCACCCTGCTGCAGGATGAGGAGGACAAGACCTACGAGATCAAGACCCCCGCTGACCGCATCGAGCACTCCAAGATCCTGTGGGTGATCCTGGTGGTGGCCGGGTTTGCCTACATCGTTTACTACTTCGTCCAGAACGGCTTCACCCTGGGCCTGAACATCGTGAACATGATCTTCCTGTTCCTGGGCATCCTGCTCCACGGCGACCTGCGCCGCTATGTGGACGCCATCGGCGAGGCTGCCGCCGGCGCCGCCGGTATCCTGCTGCAGTTCCCCTTCTATGCCGGTATTATGGGCATGATGGTGGCTGCCAACGAGCAGGGCGTGTCTCTGGCCAGCGTTATCTCCCAGTTCTTCGTGAACATCTCCAACAGCATCACCTTCCCCATGCTGTCCTTCCTGGCGGCCGGTATCGTGAACTTCTTCGTTCCCTCCGGCGGCGGCCAGTGGGCCGTTCAGGGTCCCATCATGATGCCCGCCGGCGCCAACCTGGGCATCGACGCCGGACGCACCGCCATGGCCATTGCCTGGGGCGACCAGTGGACCAACATGATCCAGCCCTTCTGGGCTCTGCCTGCTCTGGGCATTGCCAAGCTGTCTGCCCGGGATATCATGGGCTATCTGGTCATCGTTCTGCTGTTCACCGGCGTGGTGGCCTGCCTGGGCTTCCTGGCCTGGGGCCTGTGGTTCTGATTTACCCGATCCACCAATTGAAAAGAGGCGCTGCCGCGGCAGCGCCTCTTTTTTGTCCGTATTCGTCCGTATACGCGTTACTCCCGATAGATGGCGGCGTCAAAGTCCCGCACCAGCTCCTGGCGCTTGGTGTCCATGACCTTCACCAGGTTGAACTCCTCAAAGGCCAGGCGCATGGCGAAGTCCTTGGCCTCGTGAATGTCGTCGGTCTCGAAAAAGGGGAAGAAATTGGTCCCCGGAACGTTTTCCTTTTTCAGCAAAACCTGAAAGCGCATGGTGTGCATCCTCCTGCATATGTGGTGTACCTTTTAGTATACCCCCGCCGGGGGCAAAACGCAACGGCGCGTTTCGCCCAAAATCCCGCCCCGAAAACCGGCAAATTTGCCGGAGGGGAAAATGCAAAAAGGCCTTTTCTCTCCGGGCACGGTCGTGTATAATAGTTAGGTTGAAGCAATTACCGGAAAGAGGGAGCACATATGAAAATCGGTTTTGATAACGACAAATACCTGGCCCTCCAGGCCCAGCACATCCGGGCCCGGCGGGAGCAATTCGGCGACAAGCTGTATATCGAGTTCGGCGGCAAGCTGTTCGACGATTACCACGCCTCCCGGGTGCTGCCGGGGTTCCAGCCGGACAGCAAGATCCGGATGCTGGCCTCCATCCGGGACGAGGTGGAGATCGTGGTGGCCATCTGTGCCGGAGACATCGAAAAGAAGAAGATCCGCGGCGACCTGGGCATCGGCTATGACGAGGACGTGCTGCGGCTGATGGACGTGTTCCGGGGCCTGGGGTTCTATGTGGGCTCCGTGGTCATCACCCAGTACGCCGGGCAGCCGGCGGCGGACGCCTTCATCAAGCGGCTGACGGCTCTGGGCGTCCGGAGCTATCGCCACTATCCCATTGCCGGATACCCCTCGGACGTGGCCCACATCGTGTCCGACGACGGCCTGGGTAAAAACGACTATATCGAAACCACTCGCCCCATCGTGGTGGTGACGGCTCCCGGCCCCGGCAGCGGCAAAATGGCCACCTGCCTGAGCCAGCTGTACCATGAGAACAAGCGGGGCGTCCGGGCGGGCTACGCCAAGTATGAGACCTTCCCCATCTGGAACCTGCCTTTGAAGCACCCGGTGAACCTGGCCTATGAGGCGGCCACGGCGGACCTGAACGACGTGAACATGATCGACCCCTTCCACCTGGAGGCCTACGGCAAGACCACCGTGAACTACAACCGGGATGTGGAGATTTTCCCGGTGCTCAACGCCATGTTCCAGCGGATCCAGGGCGCGTCCCCCTATCAGTCCCCCACGGACATGGGCGTGAACATGGCGGGCTTTGCCATTGTGGACGATGCGGTATGCCAGGAGGCCTCCCGGATGGAGATCCTCCGCCGGTACTATGCCGGTATGGTGGACCGGGTCCGGGGCAAGTGCGACGACGATGTGGTGCGCAAGCTGGAGATCATCATGCAGCAGGCCGGTGTCACGCCGGATATTTGTCCCGCCGTGGCGGCCTGCCTGAAAAAGGCGGAGGAGACCGCCGCCCCCGCCGGGGCCATGGTCCTGCCGGACGGCCGGGTGGTCACCGGAAAGAACAGCTCCCTGCTGGGACCCTCGGCGGCGCTGCTGCTGAACGCCATTAAGGCTCTGGCCGGTATCGACAAGGAACTGGACCTGCTGCCGTCGTCCATCATCGCCCCCATCAGCGACATGAAGATTTCCCACCTGGGCCACCGGAACCCCCGGCTGCACTCCGACGAGGTGCTCATCGCCCTGTCCATCTCCGCCGTCACCAACCCCCTGGCGGAGCGGGTGCTGAAGAAGCTGGACGACCTCCGGGGCTGCGACGCCCACTTCTCCGTCATTATCTCCGAGGAGGACGAGAAGCTCTATAAGCGCCTGGGCATCCACGTCAGCTGCCAGCCCCGGTACGAGATCAAGCGCCTGTATCACAAGTGAAAAAACCGGGACGGACAGGCTCCGTCCCGGTTTTTCCCCGGAAGAAAGGAGTATTTTATGCCCACCATTGCCGAAATTCTGGCCCGGGAGCTGGACAAGCCCCTGGCCCATGTGCAGAACGTCATCGACCTGTTGGACCAGGGCAATACCATCCCCTTCATCGCCCGCTACCGCAAGGAGCTGCACGGCAGCATGGACGACACCGCCCTGCGGACCCTGGAGGACCGGCTGAGCTATCTGCGGAACCTGGACCAGCGCCGCCAGGAGGTGAAAAACGCCATCGACGGCCAGGGGAAGCTCACCGACGAGCTGTCCGCCGCCATCGACAGCGCCGCCACCCTGGCGGAGGTGGAGGACCTGTACCGCCCCTATAAGCAGAAGCGCCGCACCCGGGCCACGGTGGCCCGGGAGAAGGGCCTGGAGCCCCTGGCCCTTCTGCTGCTGGACCAGGGCCGGGACTGCCCGGCTCCGGAGGAGGCCGCCCGGGACTATGTGGACCCGGAGAAGGGGGTGGAGACTCTGGCCGACGCCCTCCAGGGGGCCAACGACATCGTAGCGGAGCTGCTGTCGGACGATGCCGCCATCCGCAAGACCCTGCGGGAGCTGCTGCGCCGCCAGGGACATCTGCGGAGTCTGGCCGCCACGGAGGAGGACACCGTTTACCGGCTGTATTACGACTTTGACCAGCCCATCGCCAAGCTGGCCGGGCACCAGGTCCTGGCCATCAACCGGGGCGAAAAGGAGGGCGTCCTCTCCGTCACCGTGCTGCTGGACCGGGAGCTGGGTCTGATGACTCTGCGCCGGGCGGTGGTGCGACCCGGGTCCCGGGCTATGGAGTTTATCAAGGCCGCCTGTGAGGACGCCTATGACCGGCTGATCTATCCCTCCCTGGAGCGGGAGGCCCGGTCCGACCTGACCGACGCCGCCTGCGAGGGGGCCATCGCCAACTTCGGCCTGAACCTGAAGCCCCTGCTGATGCAGCCCCCGGTAAAGGGCCACGTCACCATGGGCCTGGACCCCGGCTATGCCCACGGCTGCAAGGTGGCGGTCATCGACGGCACCGGCCGGGTGCTGGACACCGCCGTGGTGTACCCCACCTACGGCCCCCGCCAGAGGCAGGAGGCCATCGACCGGCTGTCCCGCCTGGTCCGCCGCCACGGCGTCACCCACATCGCCATCGGCAACGGCACCGCCAGCCGGGAGACCGAGCAGATGGCGGTGGAGATGATCCGGGCCCTGGGCGGCGGCGTCAGCTATATGATGGTCAACGAGGCCGGGGCCTCCGTATACTCCGCCAGCAAGCTGGCGGCGGAGGAGTTCCCGGAGTATGACGTGAACCTGCGCAGCGCCGTGTCCATCGCCCGGCGGATGCAGGACCCCCTGGCCGAGCTGGTGAAGATCGACCCCAAGGCCATCGGCGTGGGCCAGTATCAGCACGATATGCCCCAGAAGCGGCTGGACGAGACGCTGTCCGGGGTGGTGGAGGACTGCGTCAACGCCGTGGGCGTGGACGTGAACACCGCCTCCGCCAGCCTGCTGGGCCGGGTGTCCGGTCTGAACGCCGCCACCGCCAAAAATATCGTGAAATACCGGGAGGAAAACGGCGCCTTCACCGGCCGCCGTCAGCTTCTGAAGGTGCCCAAGCTGGGGCCCAAGGCCTTCCAGCAGTCGGCGGGCTTTTTGCGGGTGCCGGAGAGCAAGTCTGTGCTGGACAACACCGGCGTCCATCCGGAGAGCTACGCCGCCGCGGAGGGGCTGCTGGCCCTGTGCGGCTATACCCTGGCGGATGTGTCCGCCGGGAGGCTGGCGGACCTGCCCCAGAAGGTGAAGGCCCTGGGCTGGGAGGAGACCGCCGCCCGGCTGAACGTAGGCGTTCCCACCCTGCAGGACGTGGCGGCGGAGCTGGTAAAGCCGGGCCGGGACGTCCGGGACGACCTGCCTGCCCCCATCCTGCGGACGGACGTGCTGGAGATCAAGGACCTGGCCCCCGGCATGGTGCTGACGGGTACCGTCCGCAATGTGGTGGATTTCGGCGTGTTCGTGGACATCGGCGTCCACCAGGACGGCCTGGTCCACATCTCCCAGGTCTGCAACAAGTTCATCCGCCACCCGTCGGAGGTGGTGTCCGTGGGAGACGTGGTAAAGGTGACGGTCCTGGAGGTGGACGAAAAGAAGCGCCGCATCAGCCTGTCCATGAAGCAGGCGTCAAAGCAGTAATATAAAGCAGCAGGGCCGCCCGGGAGGGCGGCCCTGCTCAGCTTGCAAGCCTTTTGGGACAAGCTTTTAATAGCCCCGCTTCCGGTCCACCCGGTGCTCCAGGGGACGGCCGGCGGCGTAGTTTTCCAGATCCCGGCAGAACATATCCACGTTGATGTCGCAGGTGTAGCCCAGGGACATATTCCCCGAAATGTGGGGCGTCAGCAGCAGGTTCCGGGTACTCCACAGGGGGTGCTCCCTGGGCAGCGGCTCCGGCACCACCACGTCCAGGGCCGCCCCGGCGATGCGCCCGGCGTTCAGGGCCTCCATCAGGGCCTCCTGGTCGATGGCGGTGCCCCGGCCCACGTTCACCACAATGGCGTCCCGGGGCAGCAGGGCAATGCGCTCCCGGCTGAGGATGCCCACGGTGTCCGCCACCGACGGCAGAGCCATCACCAGGATCTCCGTCTCCGGCAGCACCTGGTCCAGCTGCTCCTGGGTCAGCATCCGGTCATAGGCGGGGTCCGGGTTCCGGCCACTGCGGGACACGCCGCAGATGTGCCCGGCTCCCAGGGCCTTGGCCCGCCGGGCAAAATTCGTGCCGATGTCCCCGGCGCCCAGCACCGTGATGCGGCTGCCGTAAATGGACCGCATAGGCAGCTCCGACACCCATTCCCGCCGCCGGACGATGTCCTGGAACTCCGGCATCCGCCGCAGCAGCATCAGCGTCACCATGAGGATGTGCTCGCTGATGGTGAGGCCGTAGGCTCCGGAGGAGTTGGACAGCACCACGTCGGGGCTGGCGTACAGGCTGTCGTCGGACAGCTGGTCCACCCCGGCGAAGCCGCAGCAGTACCACTTCAGCCCCGTGGCCCGCTTCAGGTCCTGGGGATTGCACCAGCCGTAAATGATCTCATACTGCTCCAGACCCTGGGCCGGGGCCGCGCCCCGCCCGTAAAAATCCACCGCAAAGCCGCACTTTTTCGCCGTATCCAGCACCTTTTTCCGGCGCTCCGGCGTCAGGAAGTCCTCCATCACCGCGATTTTTCTCATTTGCCGTATACCTCCCATATTTTTTCCGCGCAGCGCATGCCGTCTGCGGCGGCGGACAGGATGCCTCCGGCATAGCCCGCCCCCTCGCCGCAGGGGTACAGCCCCCGGACATTGCACTGACCGCTGTTGTCTCTTATGATCCGCACCGGCGACGACGACCGGGTCTCCACCGCCGTCAGCACGGCGTCCCCCTGGGCATAGCCCCGGACCTTTCCGTCCAGCATCGGCAGCGCCAGGGCCATAGTCTGCCACACGAACTCCGGCAGACACTGCCGCAGGTCCGTCCACCGGACCCCGGGCCGATAGCTGGGGATCACCCGTCCCGGTCCCGTGGAGGGCCGCCCGGCCAGAAAATCCTTCACCCGCTGGCAGGGAGCCGCATAGCCTCCGCCGCCCAGGCGGAAGGCCGCCTCCTCCAGCCGCCGCTGGAAGGCGATGCCCGCCAGGGGATGGCTGCTGCCGAAGTCCGCCGGGGTCACGTTCACCAGCAGGCCGCCGTTGATGTTCTCCCGGTCCCGGGCATATTCGCTCATGCCGTTGGTCACCACCCGGCCCTCCTCCGACGCGGCGGCCACCACCTGCCCCCCGGGGCAGACGCAGAAGGAGAAGGCGCTGCGCCCGTTTTCCGGGTGGCACGACAGCTTATAGCCGGCGGCGGGCAGGCACGGGTGCCCGGCGAACTGCCGGTACTGGGCTGCGTCCATATCCGCCTGCCGGTGCTCGATGCGCACCCCCACGGCGAAGGGCTTCTGCTCCATCCGCACCCCGGCGGCGTGGAGCATCTCAAAGGTATCCCGGGCGCTGTGGCCCAGAGCCAGCACCGCCTGCCGGGCCGGCAGCACATAGCCCCCCTCCGGCGACGACACCTCCAGCCCCTCCAAGGTCCCGTCCCGGACCCGCAGTCCGGTGACCCGGTGGCCGAACCGCACCTGGGCCCCCAGGTCCAGCAGCTGCCGCCGCAGGTTCACCAGGGTCACATGGAGCATATCCGTGCCCACATGGGGCTTGGCGTCCACCAGGATGCTCTCCGGCGCGCCGCAGGCCGCCAGCTGCTCCAGAATCCACCGGTGCCGGATGTCCCGGGTGCCGGTATTCAGCTTTCCGTCGGAAAAAGCGCCTGCGCCCCCCTCGCCGAACTGAACATTGGATTCCGTATTCAGCGGGCCGCCCCGCCAGAAGGCTTCCACGTCCCGCTGCCGGGTCACGGCGTCCTGCCCCCGCTCCAGCACGATGGGCCGCAGGCCGCACCGGGCCAGAACAAGGGCCGCAAACAGGCCCCCCGGCCCGGCCCCGATGACCACCGGCGGCGTCTCGGGGGCCGCCAGGGTCCCCGGCAGCCGGTATACCTCCGGCGTATACGGCGTTACCCGCTTATCCCGCACCCGCCGCAGCACGGCTTTCTCCTGCCGCAGGGTCACCGCCGCCGTATAGACAAAGTGCAGCTCCTCCCGGGCGTCGATGGCCCGGCGCAGCACCTGAAGGGACAGAATGTCCCCCTCCGGCACCCGCAGCAGCCGGGCGGCCTTGCCCCGCAGCAGCTGCTCATCCTGCCCCGGGGCCAGCTTCAGCCCCTCGATCCTGACCATGGGCTCCCGCCCCCTTTCTTCATAGAATGTTCAAATTTTTCCGCCGTTTCTTAAAGCTTCGCTTAAGGTTTCCGCGTATACTATAAACCATCGGAAGGAAAACCACAGCGGCGGCGGAGCATGATACCACATCATACCACATTCCGCCCCGCCCGACAATAGGAGGTTCGCAGTTATGTATAGCGGTGTCAACGACGAGAACAATCAGGGCGCTTTCAACGATGAAAGCAGCCTGTATCATTACAGCTATTCCAAGGACCGGGAGCCCCAGCCCGGACAGCCCGACCCCAGCCAGACCAGCTGGCAGCCGGCGTCCCGGCCGGAGGATCCGGTCTCCCCGGAGGAGCCTGTGGCCTACACCACCGGCACCTGCCAGGATGACCCCCAGCCCCCCAAGCCGGAAAAGGGCTCCTTCTGGAAAAAGACCGGCACCAAGGTCACGGCTCTGGTTCTGTGCTGCGCCCTGATCGGCGGCCTGTGCGGCTTCGGCGGCGCGTCCCTGGCCCGCCGGGGCGGCAAGGCCACCATTCAGGAGTCCGGCCGCACGGCTTCCGCCGTCAGCGTCAAATCCGTGGACGGCCAGACCCTGATGACCCCCGCCGAGGTGTACGCCTCCACGGTGAACAGCGTGGTATCCATCAACTGCTCCGCCGTGTCCACCAACATCTTCGGCCAGCGGGTGCAGTCCGCCTCCTCCGGCAGCGGCTTCGTCATCACCCAAGACGGCTATATCGTCACCAACCAGCACGTGGTGTCCGGCGCCAGCAGCGTCAACGTCACCCTGTATAACGGCGATACCTATCCCGCCACTGTAGTGGGCGGCGACAGCGACTATGATGTGGCCGTGCTGAAGATCGAGGCCACCGGCCTCCAGGCCGTGACCCTGGGCAAGAGCGCCGACGTCAACGTGGGCGACACGGTGATGGCCATCGGCAATCCCCTGGGCGAGCTGACCTTCTCCATGAGCCAGGGCATCGTGTCCTGCTGCGACCGGGCCATCAACGTGGACGGCACCCCCTTCAACATGATCCAGGTGGACGCCTCCATCAACCCCGGCAACTCCGGCGGCCCCCTGATGAACCTGTACGGTGAGGTAGTGGGCATTGTGTCCGCCAAGTATTCCAGCTATTCCGACACCACCGTGGAGGGCATCGGCTTTGCCATCCCCATCAGTGACGTCCAGACCATCATCACCGACATCATGGAAAACGGCCAGGTCACCGATAAGGCCTACATGGCCATCAAGGCCGGCAGCATGACCGAGCAGATGGCCGCCCAGTACAACATCGACGTGACCAAGGGCGTGTTCGTCTACGCCGTGGAAAAGGGCGGCGCCGGGGAAAAGGCGGGCCTGCAGCTGGGCGACGTCATCACCAAGCTCAACGACACGGAGATCACCTCCATGAGCGACCTGTCCATGGCCAAGAAGGGCTTCAAGGCCGGCGACACCGTCACCCTTACCGTGTGGCGCGGCGGCCAGGAGATCACCCTGAGCCTGACCTTCGACCAGCAGCCTCAGACCACCGGCACCGAGGACGATTCCTCCAACCAGAACCAGGGTCAGCAGGATTCCTACGGCGACCTGTACGACTACTTCTTCGGCCGGGGCAACAGCGGCCGCGGCAACTAATACAGCGTGACGGCTTCTTCGGAAGCATCACTGGATATATTTCGCATTTCCCCTTTTACTCTCTCTTTCTTCTTTCATCTTTCTTCCTTTAAGCACCTCAGGGGTCCCGGATATCCGGGACCCCTGAGGTGCGATTTTTATTGGATTGTCGGGGATGGATCTCAGCGGCGTCCGCCGCCGAAGCCGCCCTTGCCGCCGAAGCCGCCGCCCCGGCTGCCGCCGGAGGAGCGTCCGCCGCCGCCAAAGCCGCCGCGATTGCCGAAGCCCCCGGACCTGGACCCGCCGCCGAAGCTGCCGCCGGGCCGTGAACCGCCGAAGCCGCCGGGCCGGGGCCCGCCGCCTATGGGACTGCCGGGGCGGGGCCCGTTAGACCGGGGCGGACGGGGCGGTGTGGGCCGGGGCGGACGGGGACCGCCGCCCATGGGTCCACCCATGGGACCGCCGGGGCCCCGAGGGGGACGGGGCGGCCGGGGCGCCCGGGGCCGACGGCCCCAGAAAATGGGATAGTACACCGGCCCGCCCATCATAGCCGGACGCCGGCGATAGCGGTTGTAGCGCATGCGGTCCAGCAGCGCCCAAACCACGAAAATGCACACGATCAGCAGCACCACACCGGCGATGCTGACGCCGGAGACACTGGCAGGCTCCTGCCAGGTCCGGTTCTGGTCCGGGACCTGAGTGCTTGCGCTGCGGCCCAGGGTCTGGGCCAGGACCACGTCGGACTGGCGGAAGAAATCCACCGCTGCCTGGGAATAATCCCCGGCGTAGTAGGGAGTGTCCAGGGCGGTTTTCAGCTTGGTCTGCTGGGTGTCGGTCATTTGGTCGGCTAAGTTGTCGCCGCAGGCCACATACCAGTCGCCGCCCTTTACCAGCAGCAGCAGCATATCGTTGGCTCCCAGGCCCCACCTGGCCCCCAGCTCCCGGGCATAGTCCTCGCTGGACCAGCCCCGGATATCGTCCACGGCGGCCACCGCCACCACGGCGTAATATTGCTTGTTCCAGGCGGTGTTATAGTCCTGGATGGTCTGCCGGGTCTCCTGGTCCAGCAGGCCCGCCTGGTCGCAGATCCAGTTGTAATAGGACACCTCCGGCGGGGCGGCGGGCTTTTTGCTGATGCCGTAAACGCCGGAGCCGATGATGGCCAGAATCAGCACCACCAGCGCAAAGCCCCGTTTTTGATAGAATTTCATGGTGACGCCACCGGTCCTTTCCAGGGAGATTGAGGGGAAACGGCCCGCAGGGGCCGGCGAATCAGGACCTTGCCTGCATCAGGGCGCATTCGGGCGGACAGAGACGTCCGCCCCTACAGAGGGAGGGAGAACAGCGCTCCGCGAAGGGGGGGAGCGGGGCTTAGCCCCGGAGCTCCAGCAGCTTCTGCTTCAGCTCGCCCTCGATGCGGCCCAGCTCCACCTCGGCGGCTTTGCGCTTCTCGGCCCCCTCCTTCTGGATGTTCATGACCTCGTCCAGGGTGGAGATCAGCTGCTGGTTGGTGTGCTGCAGGGTCTCGATGTCCACGATGGAGCGCTCGGCCTCCTTGGCGGTGGCGATGGTGCCCATCTTCAGGGTGTCGGCGTTCTTGCGCAGGAGCTGGTTGGTCATCTCGGTGACGGCGTTCTGGGCGGCAGTGGCCTGACGGCTGTGCTCCATGCCCAGGGCCAGCACCATCTGGCTCTTCCACAGGGGAATGGTGTTCACCAGGGAGGACTGGATCTTCTCGATCATCTGGGTGTCGTTGTTCTGCAGGAGGCGGGTCTGGGGACCCATCTGAACGGACACCATCCGGGTCAGCTCCAGGTCGTGGAGCTTCTTTTCAAACCGGTTGCACAGGTTCACCAGGTCGTTATAGGCCTGGGCGTCCTCGGCAAGACCCGTCTGCTCCGCCTTCTTGCGCAGCTCCTCCAGCTCCGTGGACCGCACCTCCGCCAGCCGCTTCTTCCCGGCCAGAATGTACATGGTCAGTTCCTTGTAATACTTCAGGTTCAGCTCATACATCTGGTCAAACATGGCCACATCCTTCAGCAGGGTGATCTGGTGCTGTTCCAGGCTCTGGGCGATCTTGTCCACGTTGGCCTCCACCTTGCCGTACTGGGCCTTCATGGTCTCCAGACGGTTGCCGGCTTTTTTGAACAGGCCCGCCAGGCCCTTCTTTTCCTCTTCCTCGCCGAAGCCCTTCAGCTCCACCACCAGCTGGCTCAGGTCCTTGCCGATCTCGCCCAGGTCCTTGTTGCGGACGCTGTTCAGGGCGTTTTCGGAGAAACCCGCCACGCTCTTCTGGGCCGCCGCGCCGTACTGCAGGATCATGTTGGTGTCCCGGATGTCGATCTTGTGGGAGAAATCCTCCACCGCCTTCTTTTCCGCGTCGGTCAGCAGCTTTTCGTCCATCTCCACGGGCTCGATTTTCTTTTCTTCCTCCACCTGGGGGGCCTCCGGGGCTTCCGGAGTCAGGGTCAGGGTGGGCACTGCCTCGGCGGCAGCGGCGGTGGGGTCCAGGGTCAGCTGAGGGGTCATGTTATCGGTCATGGTAATCGTCCTTCCTTTATGAGTAATGGTGTCTTAAAGCTCCAATTGGATCCCGTCGTCCTGGGGGCCGTCATCAGGCTTTGCCTGGGTGCGGTGGATGGGGTCGTCGCTGAGGCCCTCCCGGGCCATCATGTTGTCCAGCACCGTGATATCCGTGGAGATATCCAGGGCCTGGTCGCCGAACAGGCTGTCCAGCTGCCGCTCGAAGGCAGTGACGATGGTGCCCATCATGCCCCGGACCCGCTCCATGGTGCCGGTGATGTTCTCGCCCTGGACCCCCTGATGACTCATGTCGTCATAGGCACGCAGCAGCTTCAGGGTGGTGGGCAGGTAGTAGCTCATGAATTTGCGGATCTGGGGCAGCTGAGTGGGATCCTTCTGCACCTGCCGGAAGATCTTGCCGGATACCTGCTCCAGACGGTCGATCTGGGCACTGATGGCCGCATCCTGGATGCTGTCGTTCAGGCGGCGCATTTCCTCCAGAGCTCCCTGGCCCTCGGATACCATCTTGTCCAGCTCCGGATTGCCGGTGGTTTTCGGCTCCTCCGGCACCTCCTCCACAACATCCTTGCAGAACAGGCGGGCGATGCCGTACACCGCGGCGGAGGCCGCCAGGGCTATGACAAAGTGCCCCGGCCGGTACAGGGGGAACAGCAGGGCATACAGCACCCATGCAGCCGCCGCCGCATACAGCGGCGCAGCCGGTTTGTGAACGATTTTTTTCATCCCATCGCCTCCGAATTTGCGTTAAGACTATTATACCCCACAGGCCATTTTCGGTCAAGAAAAAAGCCTGTGGGGCGGGGAAAATCAGATGGCCACGGGAATCTTTTCGTCAAAGGGCAGGGGGTCGTACCCCTCCAGCCGGAAGCTGTCCCGGGTGAAGCGATAGAAATCCGTCACCTCCGGGTCCATGACGAAGGCCGGGGCCGGGCGGCCCTGCCGCTCCAGCAGCTGCCGCACCAGGGGGACGTGCCGGTCATAGATGTGGGCGTCGGCGATGACGTGGACCAGCTCCCCGGCCTCCAGGCCGGAGGCCTGGGCCATCATATGCACCAGCACGGCGTACTGGGCCACGTTCCAGTTGTTGGCCGTCAGCATATCCTGGCTGCGCTGGTTCAGAATGGCGTTCAGGGTCCGGCCCGACACGTTGAAGGTCACGGAATAGGCGCAGGGGTACAGGGCCATCTCGTGCAGGTCCTGGAAGTTATACAGATTGGTCATGATCCGCCGGGAGGCGGGGTTGTGCCACAGGTCATACAGCACCCGGTCCACCTGGTCAAACGCCCCCTCCGGGTACTGGTGCTTCACCCCCAGCTGATAGCCGTAGGCTTTGCCGATGGAGCCGTTTTCGTCGGCCCAGCTGTCCCAGATGTGGCCCCGCAGGTCGTGGATGTTGTTGGACTTCTTCTGCCAGATCCACAGAAGCTCGTCGATGCAGGTTTTGAAATAGGTGCGGCGGATGGTGAGAATGGGAAACTCCTGCCGCAGGTCATAGCGGTTGATGATGCCGAATTTCTTCACCGTGTGGGCCGGAGTACCGTCCTCCCATTGGGGGCGGACGTTCTGGTCTGTGTCCCACACCCCGTTTTCCAGGATGTCCCGGCAGTTCTGCTGAAATATTTCATCGGCGCGGCTCATAGGCGGCCCCTCCTTATACGTTTTGGGGTTATTGTACCATAACGGGGGGAGCATAGCAATAAAAATCCCGGCAGCAAGGCTGCCGGGATTCACTGGAAGCACCCCATATAGCTCAGGCTGGATCGGATTCATCCTTGAATTCAGATCGAAACAGCAGAAGCATGATCGCAGAATAGATGAGAAAGCAGACGTTCAGCCCAAGAACAGCGGGGATGGCCGGGAAGACGTTGTGAGACACGGTGGCATACATGGCTAAGGGATAGCTCAGCAGCGGGAAAAGAAGGCCGCAGTATCTGCGCCAGCGTAGCAGCCACCACGTGTTGCAGGTAAACACCAGCGCAACGAGAAAGTAGGTATTATTGAAGATAAGGGACAATGTGCAAAGCACAATGTTGATCAATTGAAGAAGCATACCCCGCCTGAACTGTTGGACGGTATACTTTTGCAGAGGACTCCACATAGGCAACCTCCTAGGAACGTGGGCCAACGCTCTTGTAAACGTTATAGCCATCCAGTGCCTGTGCATAGCAATTCTGATAGTAACTTTCACTCTTGTTATAACTCGTAGTCCTGGACCCGCTATCGATCTCTGCTCTTCTCGTACTAGAGGGTGAGGCATCTTCATATGCCTCGTATGAAACCGTTCTTATGGTCATGTTATAGGGATACTCGGAACTGTTAACATTAACATAACGTGAAAATATTGCTGTACAGGTATAACAATTCATCGATCCGGCTGCAATGGAAGCATACACACTTACAACGACGTTAAATGCAGTACAAATGGCTTGCACAATAGTATTTGTCACAATCAGTCCCAAAACAGAGGTAATCAGAGTTGACACAAATACTGCAGTCGACCAACTCTTATTCTGTGAAAAGCGCACTTCAAACCTCATGTCCTCATAAACCCGTACAGTATTTCCGTCCATGGTCGTACTATACCTTATGATGTCTTCAAAGGGCGATGTGCCAACGTACTTCACGAGTTGCGGATAAATATCTGCTCCCGCAGAACTGAATGGCTGAATGGAATTATGCATTTCAGATGGTGTGTTGCTGACGAAAATGATTTCCTCCGCTTGACTGATGTGATCTTCCGCATAAGCAATAATGTCCGTCCAAAATGCGGAACTAGATGGCTCAAAGGGCATTGGATAATCAGAAATATACCACTGGTACACTGTATCCGGATTATGAGAATACTTAATTGAAACTGTCATGGAATGGTGAGTATCATTTGTAATTATCGTCGCATCTCGGTCTTCGGATTGTAAAATGAACATATCACCATCTTCGGCCGCATAGAGACCGGGCAGTTCACTTTTGTTCGGAAGAGCCGAGGCAACAGTTGTAGAGGATAGTGAAAAGAGAAGTACGAAAATTAGGAAAATAGATAATCTTTTTTTCATATATAACCTCCATTTCAATTTCACGCGCAGAAGTAGTGAAAATATAAGTAAACGACAAATCCTCCTTTCTGCAATAATTATATAAAATATTATCGCATATATATTTGCTTTTGTCAATTACAAACATAATTAATCAAAAAAACAGTGCGATTTGCCAAATGCAGTTATTGCGTGTGCAGAGAAGCTAAACCCTGCCATAAGCAAAATCTGTTTGCTGCCGCGGAAAATAACTGGTATACTATATATGTATGACTATGTGAATCAGGAGGAAATGACTATGCAGTATGATGTGCTGATCGTGGGCGGAGGCCCCGGCGGAATCTACTCCGCCTATGAGCTGCTGGAGAAGCGGCCGGACCTGAAGATCGCCCTGTTTGAGGCGGGCCACGCCCTGGCCCGACGGCACTGTCCCATTGACGGCGTGAAGGTGAAGTCCTGCGTCAAGTGCCCCACCTGCGCCATTATGAACGGCTTCGGCGGGGCCGGGGCCTTTTCCGACGGCAAATACAACATCACCAACCAGTTCGGCGGCACCCTGCACGAATACATCGGCAAAAAGCAGGCCCTGGAGCTGATGGAATATGTGGACGAAATCAACGTGGCAAACGGCGGCGAGGGCACCCACCTGTACTCCACCGGCGCAACCCCCATCAAGAAGCTGTGCCTGGAGAACGACCTGCACCTGCTGGACGCCTCCGTGCGCCACCTGGGCACGGATAAGAACCTGGTGGTGCTGGAGCACCTGTATAACCGGCTGAAGGACAGGATGGATATCTACTTCGACACGCCGGTGCAGTCCGTGGAGCGCACCGACGGCGGCTACCGGGTGGTGACGGACAAGGGCAGCTACGACGGCCGCTACTGCGTCATCTCCGTGGGCCGCAGCGGCAGCAAGTGGATGGAGCAGGTGTGCCGGGAGCTGGACATTGCCACCAGGTCCAACCGCGTGGACATCGGCGTCCGGGTGGAGCTGCCCTATGAGGTGTTCGCCCACCTGACCGACGAGCTGTATGAAAGCAAGATCGTCTACCGCACCGAGAAGTTCCAGGACCGGGTGCGCACCTTCTGCATGAATCCCAAGGGCGCGGTGGTCAACGAGAACACCAACGGCATCGTCACCGTCAACGGCCACAGCTATGAGGACCCGGCCATGCACACCGAGAATACCAACTTCGCCCTGCTGGTGGCCAAGCACTTCTCCGAGCCCTTCAAGGATTCCAACGGCTACGGCGAGAGCATCGCCCGGCTGTCCAACATGCTGGGCGGCGGCGTCATCATCCAGCGCTTCGGCGACCTGATCCGGGGCCAGCGGTCCACCCCCAAGCGCATTGAGGAGAGCTTCGTGACCCCCACCCTGTCCGCCACCCCCGGCGACCTGAGCCTGGTGATGCCCAAGCGCATCCTGGACGGCATCATCGAGATGATCTACGCCCTGGACAAGATCGCCCCCGGCACCGCCAACGACGACACCCTGCTCTATGGCGTAGAGGTGAAGTTCTATAACATGGAGGTCCAGCTGGACAAGAACCTCCAGACCTGCCACCCGGGCCTGTTCGTCATCGGCGACGGCAGCGGCGTGACCCACTCCCTGTCCCACGCCAGCGCCAGCGGCGTGTATGTGGCCCGCTACATCGCGGAAAACGCCTGAAAATTGAAAACAACACGCACCCCCGGCGGGATCCCGCCGGGGGTGCGATTTCTTCTACATGTATCCTCTCAGAACAGCCCGGTGATGACGCCGTTTTCGTCCACGTCGATGTTCTCCGCCGCCGGGACCCGGGGCAGGCCCGGCATGGTCATGATGTCCCCGGTATAGGCCACGATGAATCCCGCTCCGGCGCTGACCTTCAGACTGCGGACGGTGACGGTGAAGTCCCTGGGGGCCCCCGGCAGGGCCGGGTCGTCGGACAGGGAATACTGGGTCTTGGCCATGCACACCGGCAGGCCGCCGAAGCCCAGCTCCGTCAGCCGCTTCAGCTGCTTCTGGGCGGCGGGGGTCAGCACCGCCTGACTGCCGCCGTACACCCGGCCCACAATGGAGTTGAGCTTATAGATCAGGGAGGTGTTGTCGGGATAGGCGAAGGTGAACTCCTCCAGCCGGGGCTGATCGCACAGGCGCACCACCTCCCGGGCCAGGTCCCGGCCTCCCTCGCCGCCCTTGGCCCAGACCTCCGACAGCACGGCGTTGACTCCCAGCTCCCGGCACCGCTCCTGCACCAGCCGAAGCTCCTCCGCCGTGTCCGTGGGGAAGGCGTTGACGGCCACCACGCAGGGCAGGTGGAAGGTGTTGCGGATGGTGCCCACATGGTGCAGCAGGTTGGGCAGACCCTTTTCCAGGGCGGACAGATTCTCCCGGTTCAGCTCCGCCTTGGGCACGCCGCCGTGGTATTTCAGCGCCCGCACCGTGGCCACGATCACCACGGCGGAGGGCCGCAGGCCGGACAGGCGGCACTTGATGTCGAAAAACTTCTCCGCCCCCAGGTCGGCGGCAAAGCCCGCCTCGGTAACGGCATAGTCCCCCAATTTCAGGGCCATCCGGGTGGCGGTGACGCTGTTGCACCCGTGGGCGATGTTGGCAAAGGGCCCGCCGTGGATCAGGGCAGGGGAGTGCTCCAACGTCTGCACCAGGTTGGGCTTCAGGGCGTCCTTCAGCAGGGCCGTCATGGCCCCCTCCGCCTTGAGATCGTGGGCCGTCACCGGCCGCCCGTCAAAGGTATAGGCCACGATCATCCGGCCCAGCCGGGCCTTCAGATCCGGAATATCGCTGGCCAGGCACAGCACGGCCATGACCTCGCTGGCCACGGTGATGTCGAACCCGTCCTCCCGGGGCACCCCCTGCATCCGGCCTCCCAGGCCGTCGATAACGTGGCGGAGCTGGCGGTCGTTCATGTCCACGCAGCGCTTCCACACGATCTGCTTGCAGTCGATGCCCAGGGCGTTGCCCTGCTGGATGTGGTTGTCCAGCAGAGCGGCCAGCAGGTTGTTGGCCGCCCCGATGGCGTGGAAGTCCCCGGTGAAGTGGAGGTTGATGTCCTCCATGGGGATGACCTGGGCATAGCCGCCGCCGGCGGCCCCGCCCTTCACGCCGAACACCGGCCCCAGGGACGGCTCCCGCAGGGCGGCCACGGCGTTTTTGCCGATTTTCCGCAGGCCGTCGGTAAGGCCCACGGTGGTGGTGGTTTTCCCCTCCCCGGCGGGGGTGGGGGTGATGGCGGTGACCAGGATCAGCTTGCCGTCGGGCCGGTCCGCCCGGTCCCGCAGCAGGCGGTAGTCGATCTTGGCCTTATACCGGCCGTACTGCTCCAGATACTGGGGGTCGATGCCGCAGGCGGCGGCAATATCGCCGATGGGCAGGGGCGCGGCCTGCTGGGCGATCTGAATGTCTGTCATGTGGCTTCTCCTTCCGTTTTCCCTATCCCGGCCCCGGAGGGCCTGTGAGGTCTATTATACGGGATAGGCGGCGGGTTGTCACCAGGAAATTGGCATTTTCGTCAAAAAAACGGGGACCGTCCCACCGGAACGGTCCCCGTCACTAAAAGGGCAGCGCCTTTTTTGACTTATCCATAATACGCCATCAGCATATCCACCACGGTGCCGTAGCTCTGGGTCCCCCGGGATTCGCCGCTGCTTTTCAGGAAGGAGTCGTACACCTTCTGGGCCGCGTCGTTCACAGGACCCTCAAATTCCGCCCAATAGGCGGAGTTGTCCCGCAGGTCCGCCACCACCGTGTCCGGCAGCAGCACCCGTACCTGCTTCCAGGACTCCTGATCCGCCCGGTACAGGGCGTTGGAGAGGTAGGTGAACCCCATCAGCCACCCGGAGTAGCGATACGCCGGGCTCTGCGCCGTGGTGGAGGCGGCAATGGCGATGAAATTGCACTCCTGCTCCGAGGCGATGCCCCGCTGATGGGCCATCTCATGGGCAATGGTGCTGGGCAGATAGCAGGCGGGGCTGTCGATGTTCAGGTTGGCCTCCCCGGTAAAGGGGAAATAGAACCCCGTAAAGTCCATGGCGCTGAGGGCTGTGGAAAACCGCACCCTCTTGGGCACCCGGTCCTCCATCACCAGGCACGGAAACTCGTCGTATATCCCGTCGAACACCCGCACGCTGTGGGCGAAGATGTCCGCCCGGCTTTCGGCAAAGAGGCCGTTTTCGTCCCGCTTTACCTGATCGGCGCAGCCGGCCAGCTGCCGGGCGAAATACTCCGTCACCCGGGCCAGCTCCTCCGGGGTGGACTCCCGGGCATATACGCCGGACTGCTCCTGGAAGGACTCGGCGTAGTAGTTGACGCCCCACAGCAGGCTGAACCCGGCATACACCGTCAGCACGGTGCACACCGCCGTCAGCACGAACCGGTACACGATCCGCCCCCGGCGGCCCTTTTCCGTCAGCAGCCGCCGGACGGTGGCCCCCATCCACAGCAGGACCACTCCCGCCACTATGGCATACAGCAGCTCCGCCACGGAGAAGTCCGCCCGATAGCACACCGCCGCCACCGCCCGCTCCAGGGGCATGATGATCCCCCGGCTGAACCGGGTCATCAGCCCCGGCACAGTCCGCAGGGCAAAGTACAGGGCCAGCACCCCGCACACCGACAAAAGCCAGATGTGCAGCCCCCGGTGCCGCCGGAAAAAGGCTCTCATAGCTCCAGCGGGCGGCCCGTCAGATACATCACCGTCCGCAATGCCGCGATGAGCCTGCCGCCCTCGTCCCGGATGTCCGTGCGGCTGAAGCCCATGTGGCCGCCCGTTTTCTCCACGGTGCCCACGGCGGTGAGCTTCCCGGTTCCCGGGGCGGCGGACAGGTATTCGATGCTGGAGGACACCGTGAAGGTCACCTCCTGCCGCCGGGTCAGCAGGGCCATGCCCGCCGCCACGTCGGCCATGGTAAACAGCGCGCCGCCGTGAGGGGTGCCCCAGCAGTTCAGGCTGTCCGGGTGCAGCTCCAGCTCCACGGTGGCGGTGCCGTCGTCCACGGCGGTGACCTTCATATGATTATACTGGCTGAAGGGCTCCGCCCCGGGGCCCTCCGCCGAATGCAGCAATTTCTGCCTCAGTTCTTCGGTCATAGGTCGCTCACTCCGCCGCTGCCAGCAGCTGGCGGGTATATTCCTCCTTCGGATGGTCAAATAGCTCCTCCACCGGCCCCTGCTCCACGATGCGGCCATGGTGCATCACCAGACACCGGTCGCAGATCTCGTAGACCACGTTCAGATCGTGGGAGATAAACAGATACGATATGCCCAGCTCCCGGCGCAGCCGGGCGATCAGCTGCAGAATCTGGGCCTGGATGGTCACGTCCAGGGCCGACACGGCCTCGTCGGCCACGATCAGCTGGGGATGCACGATCAGGGCCGCCCCGATGCACACCCGCTGCCGCTGTCCGCCGGACAGCTGATGGGGCAGCCGGTCCCGGCACTCCGGGTCCAGGCCCACCAGCTCCATGGTCCGCTCCACCCGGCGGGCGATCTCCTCCTTGCCGTACTTCCCGTAAATGCGCAGAGGCTCGGCCAGAATCCAGCCCACGGTGCGGCTGGGATTCAGGCTGCTGGCCGGGTCCTGGAACACCATCTGGGGCCGCTTGGTGAAGTGGGTGATGGTGCCGGTATAGTCCGGCACAAAGCCCAGAATGGTCCGGGCCAGGGTGGTCTTTCCGCTGCCGGATTCCCCCACCAAACCCAGGATTTCCCCCCGGTGCAGGTCAAAGCTCACGTCATGGAGCACCTGCCGGCGCTTTCTGCGTCCGATGGTGCCGGAGGGCCGGTACCACACGTTCAGGTCACGGACCTGCAGAACAAGGTCCTGGCTCATAGCTTCCTCCTTGTGGGAATGGCGGCGATCAGCCGCTGGGTATAGGGGGCCTGGGGGTGGAAGAATATCTGATCCACCGGGCCGGACTCCACGATGTGTCCCTTCTCCATCACCGCCACCCGGGTGCACAGCTTCCGCACCACCGCCAGGTTGTGGGAAATAAACAGAATGGACATGCCCCGCTCCCGGTTCAGGCGGCGCAGCAGCTCCAGAATCTGGGCCTGGATGGTCACGTCCAGAGCCGTGGTGGGCTCGTCCGCCAGCAGCAGCTTCGGCCGGGGCAGGATGGCCGCCGCGATCATGGCCCGCTGCAGCATGCCGCCGGACAGCTCATGGGGATACTTCCGGTATACCTCCTCCGCCTCCGGCAGGTCCACGTCCCGCAGGGCCTGCAGGGCCAGCTCCCGCCGCTTTCCCGGCGGCAGGTCCGTGTGCACCCGCAGGCACTCCTCCACCTGGGGCCCGATGCGCATGGTGGGGTCCATGGCGCTCATGGGCTCCTGGAACACCACGCAGATGTCCTTTCCCTGGATGCTGCGCAGGGTGTCGCCGCTGCTGGTCAGCAGGTCCCGCCCGTCCAGCAGGATCTTCCCCCGGAAGGACGCCTGCTCCGGCCGCAGCAGGCCGGATATCATCATGGCGGTGACGGTTTTGCCGCTGCCGGACTCGCCCACCAGCCCCACGATCTCGCCATCGCCCACCGTCAGGTCGATGCCCCGCACCGCCTCGTGGTCCGACCCGTGGAACTGCACATGCAGATCGCGAATTTCCAGCATACCGTCACCTCCCCCATTCCTTTTGCTGCAGGCCCTCGCCCAGCAGGCTGACGCCTAAAATCAGCAGCACGATGACGCCGCCCACCGTCAGCATATACCAGGGGGCCCTGGCCATATAGCTCTGGGACTCCGACAGCATATACCCCAGAGACACGTCCGGGGGCTTCACGCCGATGCCCAGATAGCTCATGCTGGCCTCCGCCAGCACGGCGTTGTTAAACCCGATCACCAGCGTCGGCAGGAGCACCTGCCGGGTGTTGGGCAGAATATGCAGAAACATAATGCGCAGATGCCCCGCTCCCATGAGCCGGGCGCTTTTGACATAGTTCATCTCCCGGTGCCGGGCAAATTCGCTGCGGATCACCCGGGCATAGCTGGGCACAAAGGCGACGCCCAGGGCCAGGATCACGTTGTACTTGCCGAACCCCAGCAGCGAGATGAACACCAGCGCCAGCAGGATGCTGGGAAACGCCGTCACCGCGTCGTTGACGCGCATCAGCGCCTCGTCCAGCCAGCCGCCGAAATAGCCGGTAAAGGCCCCCACCAGGGTGCCCGCCGCCGCGCCGATGCACACGGTGGCGGCGCTGATGAAGAAGGTGGTGCCCGCCCCGGCCAGCACCCGGCTGAAAATGTCCCGGCCGAAGTTGTCCGTGCCGAACAGGTGCCGCAGGCACGGGGCCAGGAATTTCTCGCTGCCGGACATGGCCGTGGGGGAATAGGGGGTCCACACGCAGCCCACCAGGGCCAGGGCCGTCATCAATCCGGTGAGGATCAGCCCCGTCCGCAGATAGTGATTCTTTTTTTCATTCAGCAGCAAGGCCCGCTCCCACCTTTCTTTTCCCGATTTGTCACGTCAGCCGCAGCCGGGGGTCCAGCCGCTGGTTGATCAGGTCCGCCAGCAGGTTCACCAGCACCACCCAGAAGGCCACGATCACCACCACCGCCTGCACCACGGGATAGTCCCGGTTGGCGATGGATGTCAGCAGCATGCGGCCCAGGCCCGGCAGGGAGAATACCTGCTCGATGACCACGGAGCCGGCCACAATGTCCGCCACGGTCATGGCCAGAAACGACACCACCGGCCCCATGGCATTGCGCAGCACATGGCGGTACAGGGTAGCCCGGTCGCTGTTGCCCCGGCTGTGAGACGTGCGGACATAGTCCTTCTGCAGCTCCGACAGAATGGACGAGCGCAGCATCTTCACCGTCATGGCCACCCTGGGCAGGGCGATGGACACGGCGGGGAACAGGAAGTACCACAGGCTGCCGCCGAAGTTGTCGCCGGGAGAAACGTAGTTTCCCGGCACGAACCACCGCAGCACCAGCCCGAACACATACGTCAGCAGGATGCCCGTCACAAAGGCCGGGATGGCCATCAGCACCTGGTTCACGCTGGTCAGGGCCTTGTCCAGCCGCCCTCCGGCGTGGCGGGCGGTGAAAATGCCCAGGGGGATGGAAAAGGCCAGGATCAGCACAAAGGACATCCCCGTCAGAAGCCCCGTCACCGGCAGCTTCCCCGCCAGCATGGACGACACCGGCATTTTATAGCTGTAGGACGTGCCGAAGTCCCCGTGCAGGGCCCCCAGCACCCACTGGACATACCGCTCAAAAAACGGCCGGTCCAGTCCCATTTCCGCCCGCAGGGCGGCGATGCGCTCCGGGGTGGCCTCGGTGCCCAGCAGCTTCACTGCCGGGTCCCCGGGGATCACCTGGAACGCCAGAAACGCCAGAAAAGAGACGATGACCATGGTCAGCAGCATCAGTCCGATTTTCTTGGCCGCGTATTTCATGGTCATCGCCTCTTTCAGTTCAATGGATGTGTTATACCAAAACCTGTTAAAAAGCTTGAAAAGCTTTTTATAGCACCGAAGGTACGTCAGGTTTTGTATGAGACGTCACAGCGTGTTTTCACACGCTGTGCGTGCGCACAGCGCACGGGATTCTTGATTAAATTTTTTAATCAAGAATCAGTATTACTGCTGGGTAAAATAAACCGTGGACAGGTCCAGCACATAGATGGGATAGAACTTCAGTCCCCCCAGATCCTGCCGCATGGCCACCAGGTCGCACAGGTCCTGGATATACACGTTGGCGGCAGTGTCCGCCAGCATGGTCTCCATCTGCTTGTACAGGTCCGTCTGCTCGGCCTCGTCCTGGGCGTTGATAGCCTTCTGGAACAGGGCGTCATAGGCGGGGTTATTATAGTTGATGAAGTTCTTGCCGTAGTCGGAGGTGAACCGCTCCAGCATGGCCCGGGCGGTCATGTTGGCTGCGTCCACGCCCACCAAAGTGGCCTGGAACTGGCGGCCGTTATAAATGGTGTCCAGCCAGGTGCTCCATTCCACAGGCTGGATGGTCACGTTGATCCCCGCCTCCCGCAGCTGCTCGGCCACCACCTCGGCGGTGTCCATATGGGGCTGATAGTTGTTGGGAACAGAGATGGTCATGTCGAAGCCGTCGGGATACCCGGCCTGGGCCAGCAGCTCCTTGGCCTTGGCCACGTCGTGGGGATACTTATCCACCAGCTCCGGCAGGAAATACTTAGTAAACGCGGGATAGATGCTGCTGCCCACGGCGGTGCCGTGGCCGTCGGCCACCATGTCCATGATGCCCTGCCGGTCGATGGCATAGCACAGGGCCTGGCGCACCAGCTGATTGTCAAAGGGCTTGGCCTGGTTGTTCAGATAGATGGCCTGCACCAGGTTCATGGTGCCCTCCAGCACCTGGAAGTTCTGGTTCAGCTGGGAGGCCTGGGCGGAGGTCAGGTGGGCGCACAGGTCGATGGACCCGCCGTTCAGGTTCATCACCAGGGCGTCGGCGTTTTCGCAGATTTTATAGGTAACCTTGTCCAGCCACGCCGGGGTGCCCCAGTAATCCTCGAACCGCTCCATGACGAAGTCCTGCTGGGGGGTCCGGGACACGAACCTGAAGGGGCCGGTGCCCACCGGAGCCGTGTCCTGATTTTCATAGTCTGCGGGGATGATGGCGGCCGTCATATAGCTGATGAACTCCAGGTCCCGCTGTGCGATGGTAACGGCAACGGTCTTCTCGTCCAGGGCCTCCACACTCTTGACAGCAGAAAACGCCGCTACCAGAGGCTTCTCCTGACCCTCCGGCACAGCGGCGCAGCGATTGATGGAATATACAACATCCTCTGCGGTCACTGTCTGGCCGTTGTGGAACTTCACTCCCTCACGAAGCGTGAAGGTGTACGTGGTTCCATCCTCGGACAGCTCATATTTCTCCGCCACAGCGGGGATCATTTCGCCGTCGGAATTGGGCTTCACCAATCCCTCGAAGATGTTGAACAAGACCTCTCTGGTTCCTGCGGCCACCGTCTGGTGGGGGTCAAGACTGTCGTCCAGGTCCTGGGCGATGCCAACGGTGATCTCGCCACCCTTGACCGGTTCGCCCGTTTTGCCGTTATTTCCTTGTCCGCCGGGGTCCTTGCTGCCGTCTCCGCATCCCGGGAGTACGGCGCCGACCATTACCAGCGCCAGGAAAAGAGCCAATAGTTTCTTCTTCATAGCTTTCTCCTTTTTCCTTGCCGCGACCTTGGCGGCAAGCCAGAAATAATGGTGTCAGGCGGCAGTGCGGACAGGCCCCGCCGCCCCTATTCAATTGTCGAAGTGGACTGTACCACATTTCCCCGTGGATTGCAAGGGCTTTTCGCGACTTTTCTCCCGGAATGTGAAAATTTTATCCATCTGCCGCCGTTTTCCCGGTTTTTTCCGCCGGTAGAGGGGGCTGCCTCCGGAACACAACATTGTGCACAATGACGTGCCATTTCCTCTGGGGAAAATATGGCGTCTGAGGGGGTTGTTTTGTGCAAATTGTGGTGTTATACTGTGCAATTGCGTGCCAGTATATTTTGGATAAGAGGTGTGTTTCATGGAAGCGACGCAAAAAAAGAGCGCCCTGTCCGTCAACATGACGGAAGGCTCCCTGTGGAAAAATATGCTGCTGTTCAGCCTGCCCCTGATGCTGACCCAGGTGCTGGAGGTGCTGTTCAACCTCAGCGACGTGGCCATTGCCGGTAAGTTCGCGGACTACCGGGCGCTGGGAGCCGTGGGCTCCACCACGCTGCTGGTGTCGCTGTTCACGGGACTGCTGATCGGCATGGGCAGCGGCGTCAACGTGGCGGTGGCCCGGGGCCTGGGCATGGGGGATAGGCAGCGGGTGGAAAAAACCGTTCACACGTCCTTTGTGCTGTGCGCCGCCATCGGCGTGGTGCTGTGCCTGATCTGCGTTCTGCTGGCCCGGCCCATGCTGACCCTGCTGCACACCAAGGACGAGCTGATGGATGGGGCCGTCCTCTACCTGAAGATATACGCCCTGAGTATGCCGGCCATGGCCGTGTACAACTGCGGCAACGGCATCATGAGCGCCGTGGGCGACACCCGGCGGCCTCTGCTGTATCTGTCCGTTGCCGGTGTGCTGAACGTGGTCCTGAACCTGTTCTTTGTGATCCGCTGCCACATGGCCGCCGAGGGCGTGGCCATCGCCAGCGTCATCGCCCAGTGCCTGTCGGCCCTGCTGATCGTGCTGCACCTGCTGCGGCGGAAGGACGCCTGCCGCCTGGAGCTGCGCCGCCTCCGGGTCCATCCCCAGGAGGCCCGGCGGGTCCTGGCCATCGGCATCCCCACGGGGCTGCAGAACGCCATTTTCGCCGTGGCCAACCTGTTTGTCCAGGTGGGCCTGAACTCCTTCGACGCCGTCACGGTGTCCGGCAGCTCCGCCGCCGCCAACGCCGACACCCTGCTCTTTAACATGATGGCGGCCTTCTATACCGGCTGCGCCAGCTTCGTCAGCCGGAACTGGGGCGCCGGCAAAACCGAGCGCATCGTCAAAAGCTATCTGGTGAGTATGTGCTACGCCGCCGGGGTGGGGGCCCTGTGCGGCATCCTGCTGCTGTTTTTCGGCCGGAGCTTCCTGGGCCTGTTTGCCAACGAGACGGAGGTCATCGACGCGGGCATGCAGCGGCTGCGGATCATGAGCTTTTCCTATGTGGTGTCCCCGCTGATGGACGCCAGCATCGCCGCCTCCCGGGGCATCGGCAAAAGCGTTGGCCCCACGGTGATCGTCATTCTGGGCTCCTGCGTGTTCCGGGTCATCTGGGTATACACCGTGTTCGCCTGGCTGGGCACCATCACCTCTCTGTACCTGCTGTATATCTTTTCCTGGGCCATCACCGGCGCCGCCGAGATCGTCTATTTCCGCCGCAGCTATAAGAAGGTCATCCTGTCGGCCCAGAGCTGGTAAAGACTTCTGCGGCCCGCTGCGCAGGGCTGGACTTGTTGACAAGTTAAAAACCGGGACGCCGCAGCGTCCCGGTTTTTTTGCGAAATGGTCAATAAATAGGGCTTATTCCTGATCCAGGACCAGCTCCATGGTGTCCTGGGCAATCATCAGCTCCTCGTTGGTGGGAACCACCATCACGGTGACGGGGGCGCCGTCCCGGGAGATGATCTGCTCCTTGCCCCGGCAGCGGTTCTTCTCCGGGTCGCAGGTGATGCCCATGAACTCCAGGCCCTGGAGGATGTGGGCACGGGTCTCGGCGGAGTTCTCGCCTACGCCGGCGGTAAACACCACCACGTCCACGCCGCCCATGGCGGCGGCGTACTCGGCGATCATCTTGCGGACCCGGTACTCGAAAATCTCCAGCGCCACGGTGGCCCGGTGATGGTCCTTCTCCGCCGCCTGCTCCAGATCCCGGAAGTCGGAGGACACGCCGGACAGGCCCAGCATGCCGGACTTCTTATTCAGCAGGTTCACGGCCTCGGAGATGGTCATGTCGTACTTGTTGGCGATGAACTCCACCACGCCCACGTCCATGTCACCGGCCCGGGTGCCCATGGGCAGGCCCGCCAGCGGCGTCAGGCCCATGGAGGTGTCCACGCAGCGGCCGCCGTCGATGGCGGCCAGGGAGGAGCCGTTGCCCAGGTGGCAGGACACCACCTTCAGCTCCGCCGGGTCACGGCCCAGGATCTCCGCCGCCCGCAGGGACACATAGCGGTGAGAGGTGCCGTGGAAGCCGTAGCGCCGGATCTTGTCGTTTTCATAGTACTCATAGGGGATGGAGTACAGATACGCATGCTCGGGCATGGTCTGGTGGAAGGCGGTGTCGAACACCGCCACTTGGGGCACGTCGTGGCCCAGGACGGCCCGGCAGGCCTCGATGCCGATGATGTTGGCCGGATTATGCAGAGGCGCCAGGGGGGTGCAGTCCTCCACCGCCTGCATCACCTGGTCGGTGATGAGGACGGAGCTGGCGAAGCTCTCGCCGCCGTGGACCACCCGGTGACCCACCGCGTCGATCTCCTTCATGGAGGAGATGACGCCGTTGTCCGGGTCCACCAGGGCGGACAGCACCGCCTGGATGGCCTCGGAATGGGTGGGCATGGGGACGTCCGCCGCCGATACGGCGGCCTTGCCCTCCACCTGGGGCTTATAGGTGAATTTTCCGTCAATGCCGATGCGCTCGCACAGGCCTTTGGCCAGCAGATGGCCGGTTTCCGGGTCCAGCAGCTGATACTTCAGGGATGAGCTGCCGGCATTGATGACTAATACTTTCATGAAAGACCTCCTTGATTTTTGGTCCCACATTACATGCTGCAGGTTCCTTCTTCTCTATCTCGCAGGATATTGTATCGAAAAGACGGCGGCTTGGCAACCTTTTTTGGAAATAACTGGAAGCAAAATGAAAAAATAGCGGTCAAGGTTTTAACAATGTCAGGTATAGGAAACGGCTGTATTTTATAGGCGGACAAATATGTGAAAATCCTGGCAAACGGGTGAATCCGCTTGTCAGAAATTTCACGGAGTATCCGCCTGTCAGGCGGGAAGCGGTCGATAGGAGCCAAGGAAAGTCTGTCCGTCACAGGGGGACAGATGGGAAGCGCTTTCCCGGAAAACGGGGTGAAAAAAGCCCCGGCAGCGCCGCTGCCGGGGCTTCCATATTCTGGAAATTATTGCAGGATGCGGGCCGCGGATTCCTCGGCGAACTGCTTGCTGTAAAGATCGTGGTAATAGCCATGGCGGCGCAGCAGCTCCTGGTGGGTGCCCTGCTCCACGATGCGGCCGTCCCGGACCACCAGGATCATGTCCGCCTTGCGGATGGTGGAGAGCCGGTGGGCGATCAGGAAGGAGGTGCGGTCCTGGAGCAGGTGGTCGATGGCCTGCTGGATCAGCTGCTCGGTCTGGGTGTCGATGGAGGAGGTGGCCTCGTCCAGGACGAAGATGCGGGGGTCCGCCAGCACGGCCCGGGCAAAGGAGATCAGCTGCTTTTCGCCGGTGGAGAGCCGTCCGCCGCCCTCGCCCACGTCGCTGTCCCAGCCCTTTTCCAGCTTGGCCACCACCGTGTCGGCGGACACGGCCCGGGCGGCGGCCTCCACCTGCGCATCGGTGGCGTCCAGCTTCCCGTAGCGGATGTTCTCCCGGACGGTGCCGGAAAACAGGTGGGGGTCCTGGAGCACATAGCCGATGCTGCTGTGGAGCCACAGCTGGCTGCGCTGGCGATAGTCCACGCCGTCGATGAGAATCTGGCCCTCCGTGGGCTCGAAGAAGCGGCAGGCCAGGTTCACCAGGGTGCTCTTACCCGCGCCGGTTTCGCCCACGATGGCCACGGTGGATCCCTGGGGAATGTGCAGGGAGAAGTGCTCCAGCACGTTGCCGCCGCCGTCGGGATAGCGGAAGGTCACGTCCCGGAACTCGATCTCGCCCCGGATGGGCTCCCAGTTCTCCCGCTTGGGGTGGAAGGCGTCGCCGTACTTTTCGATGACCTCCGGGGCGTCCTGAATCTGGGGGGTCTTGTCCATCAGGTCCATGACCCGCTCGATGGAGGCCTGCAGGGAGATGAACTCGGCAATGTTGGCGGCGGTCATCTGGATGGGCTCGAAAATGCCCACGGCGTAGGTGGTGAAGGTGGAGAGGGTGGCCAGCTCCAGCAGGTGATCGGAGACCATATAGCCGCCCCGCAGCAGCACAATGGCCACGGCCATGGTGCTGGCAAACAGCACCAGCGGGATATACACCGCGTTGAGCCGGGCCGCGCCGATGCCGGCGTCGTGCATCTGGCGGGTCAGGTCCCGGAAGGCGGCCACGGTCTGCTCCTCGGTGCCCAGGGTCTTGGTGGTTTTGGCGCCGGTGATGCCCTCGTTGAAGGAGCCGGTGATGCGGGAGTTCAGCTTCCGGACCTTCCGGTTCCAGCGGAGGATGCGGTTCTGGAAATATCCGGTGAGCACCGCCATGACAGGCACGATGACGATGACCACCAGGGCCAGCCGCCAGTTCAGGGCCAGCATGGCCGCAAAGGTGCCCAGCACATAGAACAGGGCCCAGAGGATATCCGTCATGTTCCAGGCGATCATGCTGGCAATGCGGTTGGTATCGCTCATGACCCGGGTCAGCAGATAGCCCACGGGGGTCACGTTATAGAAGGAGAAGGACAGGGTCTGGAGATGGTGGAACAGGGAGCGGCGCATATCCCGGCCCATGTTCATCTCGATGGTCATGGAGTTGCGGGCGAAGGCCACCACGGACAGAGCCTGTAAAAGAATTACCAGCAGATACGCCAGGGAGAAGGGCACGATGCCCCGGAGGGAATCCGCCTGGATGAAATTCCGGATGGCGTAGCGCTGGAACAGGGGAATGGCCACGTCCACCAGGGCGCACAGGCCGTTGAACACCAGCATCCCTACAAAGTCCCGGCGGAAAGGCCGCACAAAAGGGGTCAGCCTTTTCCAGATGCTCCAGTCAAAGGATCTTGTATAATCTTTCTCGTCGAAGGCAGCCATCAGGCGTTCCCTCCTTCCTCCACCAGGGCGCGGTCATCGCTGCGCATCTGGATGTCATAAATATCCCGGTAAATGCCGGGGCGGTCAATCAGCTCCCGATGGGCGCCCAGGGCGGACACCCGGCCGCCGTCCAGCACCAGGATGCGGTCGGCCTGCATCAGGGTGGTGACCCGGTGGGAGATCAGCAGCACCGTGGCGCTGTGCAGGGTGTCCCGCAGGGCGGCGCGGATTTTGGCGTCGGTTTCGGCGTCCACGGCGGACAGGGAGTCGTCAAACACCATAATGGGGGCCTGCTGCATCAGCATCCGGGCGATGGCCACCCGCTGCTTCTGGCCGCCGGACAGGGTAACGCCCCGCTCGCCCACCACGGTATCGTACCCCTGGGGGAAGGCGGAGATGGCCTCGTCCACGCAGGCCACGGCGGCGGCCCGGCGCATGGCCTCGTCCCCGGCGTCCGGCCGCACGGCGCAGATGTTTTCCCCCACGGTCTGGGAGAACAGGAAGGGCTCCTGGAGCACCAGGCCGATCTGGCGGCGCAGGGATTCCCGCTTCATGCGGCGGATGTCCACCCCGCCGATGGTGATGGAGCCGCCGCCCTCCGGCAGGTCATACAGCCGGTCCAGCAGGTGCACCAGAGTGCTCTTGCCGGAGCCGGTGCCCCCCAGAATGGCAAAGGTCTCCCCTTGGTGAATGGTAAAGGACACGTCCTCCAGCACCGGCTGGCCGTCGTAGGCAAAGCTGACGTGGTCAAAGACGATGTCGCCGTTTACGGCGTCCACGGCGTCGGGCAGGTCCCGCTCCTCCCGGGCGTTGAGGATATAGCCCACGCGGTCCATGGACACCCCGGCCTTGCTCATATCGGACAGCACCCGGCCCAGGGAACGAACGGGCCAGGCCAGGGCCTCGTTATAGGTGACGAAGGCCACAAAGGAGCCCAGGGTCATCCGCCCGGCCACGCATTCGCAGGCGCCGGCCACCACGATGACCATCACCTGCAGGCAGGTCAGCAGGGTGCCGGAGGCCCAGTATACGGACAGGAGCTTTCCCAGCCGGATCCACAGCTGGGAGAAGCGCTGATTTTTCCCGTTGAACTTCTCCTCCTCATACCGCTCCCGGCCGAAGGCCCGGACCACCCGGACGGCGGTGAGGTTCTCCTGGGCGCAGGTGGTCAGGTCGCCCTCCGCCTCGTCGGCGGCCTGGAACCGGCCGGAGATCTTCTTGTAGAACACACCGGAGGACAGGCCCACAATGGGGATAAACAACGCCGAGATCAGGGACAGGCGCAGGTTCATGGTGAACATGATGCACAGATACAGCACGATCAGGAATACCGTGCGCACCACCTCCACCAGCTGGTTGCACACGAACTGGCGGATCACGTCCACGTCGGAGGTGCAGCGCTGGATGATGTCGCCGGTGGGGTTATTTTTGTGCCAGGCAAAGGGCAGATACTGAATGTGACGGTACAGATCGTCCCGGATGCCCTTGACGTAGCTCTCGGAGCCCCGGGCCAGCTGGAGCCGCTGGCCATAGCTGCACACGCCCCGCAGCAGGGCCGTCAGCAGGACGGCGGCAGCGGCCCACCACAGGGCCCGCAGGGGCTGGGCCTCCAGAGCCGCCCAGTTCAGCCAGGACATCAGGAATCCGGGCAGCTGGGGCGTTTCGGGCCCCAGGATGGAGTCCACGGTGATGCGGATGATCTGGGGCGTCAGGGCGTTGAACACCATGGCCAGGCACGCGCACAGCAGCGCCGCCGCAAAGTGCCCCCAGCAGGGGCGCAGATATTTCCCGATGAGAGACAGCTTCTCCCGCCGGGATAATTTTCGGGTGGTTTCCATGAAGGCAAAAACACTTCCTCTCTCATTCTTCTCTCTTTTCCAAATTCCGGGCACGAAAAAAGCGCCCTCCTTCCGAGGACGCCGACACAGCCGCAAGGGGCCCGCCCTATCTTCCGGCAGGCTCGTTACAGACGCACAAGGGTCCCCGACACGACAAAAGCGTTATAAAACAGCATATCGGGCACCACCTTTCTTACCAGATGGGTTCAGTATACACGGGCAGGAAACATTTGTCAAGCCGATTTGTCCGCCGGGTAAAAACCCGGAGGATTTTTCAAAATGTTGTGGCGCGGGAGGCGAAAATATAGTATACTAAAACCATGACAACCTGAGGTTGCGCAGAAAACTCCAGTTTTTTCCCGGGTGCAAACGGAGGTTGGTAGACATTGCGGCCCGTTTCCGGTAGGATGGGGTCAGAGAGAAACGGAGGGACGGGGCCATGGCCTTTGGAGAACGGTTACAGGAGGTACGCCGCCGGGCGGGACTGACCCAGGAGCAGTTCGCGGCGGAGCTGAAGGTGTCCCGGCAGGCCGTCAGCAAATGGGAGTCCTGCCGGGGATATCCGGAGATCGAGAAGATCCTCTATATCTGCAACCGGTATCAGGTGTCCCTGGATGAGCTGTTTTCCCAGGAGGTGCCCCGGGAGGCCCCGGTGCAGGACACGCCCAAGGCCCCGCTGCCGGAGAAAACCCTGAAAACGGCGCTGTCCGCGTTTTTCGCCAATCTGGCCCCCCGGGAGAAGTGGCTGGGCATCGGCGCAGTGGCCGTGACCCTGGCTCTGGCCCTGGTGCTGGGGCTGTGTCTGAAAGGAGGAAGCACCGATATGATGACGCTGATCTGGATCGCCGCCATGGTGATCTTCGGCGTGGTGGAGGCCATCACCGTGGGGCTGACGTCCATCTGGTTCGTAGTCGGCTCCGTGGCGGGGCTGATTGCCGCCATCTGCGGCGGTCCCATCTGGCTGCAGCTGGCTCTGTTCTTCGTGGTGTCCATCGTGTGCCTGGCGGCCACCCGGCCCCTGGTGAAGAGGCTGCTGCACAAGGACGTTACCGCCACCAACGCCGACCGCGTGCTGGGCCAGACCGCCCGGGTCACGGAGAGCATCGACAACACCGTGCCCACCGGGGCGGTGTATGTGGGCGGCATGACCTGGACCGCCCGCAGCGAAAGCGGCCAGCCCATCCCCCGCAACGCGCAGGTGAAGATCGTCCGCATGGAGGGCGTGCGCCTGTTCGTGGAACCCGTGTAAGTCCGTAAACACTACTTATATTAAAAACAGGAGGAAAATCACATGCCAAGCAACATCTCTATCCCCGGCGCAGTGGCCATCGCCATTCTGGTGGTGCTGGTGCTGATCGTTATCGTCCGGAACATCTATGTGGTGCAGCAGTCCAAGGCCTATGTGGTGGAGCGGCTGGGCGCCTTCCACTCCGTATGGGGCGTGGGCCTGCATCTGAAGGTCCCGTTCATCGAGCGGGTGGTGAAGAAGGTCAGCCTGAAGGAGCAGGTGGCGGACTTCGACCCCCAGCCGGTGATCACCAAGGACAACGTCACCATGCAGATCGACACCGTGATCTATTTCCAGATCACCGACCCCAAGCTGTATACCTACGGCGTGGAGTATCCCATGAACGCCATTGAGAACCTCACCGCCACCACCCTGCGCAACATCATCGGCGAGCTGGAGTTGGACCAGAGCCTGACCTCCCGCGACACCATCAACGCCAAGATGCGGGCCATCCTGGACGAGGCCACGGACCCCTGGGGCATCAAGGTCAACCGGGTGGAGCTGAAGAACATCCTGCCGCCCCGGGAGATTCAGAACGCCATGGAGAAGCAGATGAAGGCCGAGCGGGAACGCCGGGAGTCCATCCTGCAGGCCGAGGGCGAAAAGGCCAGCAAGATCCTGGTGGCCGAAGGCGAGAAGCAGTCCGCCATTCTGAAGGCCGACGCCGCCAAGCAGGCCCGGATCATGGCCGCCGAGGCCGAGGCCACCTCCATCATGAAGGTGCAGCAGGCCCTGGCCGACGCCATGCGGATGCTCAACGAAAATGCCCCCAACGACCAGGTCATCAAGCTCAAGAGCCTGGAGGCCCTGCAGAAAATGGCCGACGGCAAGGCCACCAAGATCATCATCCCCAGCGAGATCCAGGGTCTGGCGGGCCTGGCTGCCAGCGCCAAGACGCTGCTGGAGAGCGATCCTCCCCAGGAGTAAAGATCTTTCGGGAAAATTTTACCGTTTGTTGCAATTGCAACTTATAGAACGGCTCCATCCGTGTTATACTGCATTCAGTCAATGAGGGAGCCAGCGGTTCCCAAAACCAATAAATGCTGAATAAAATGGAGGAAATTTACTATGAAAAAGTGGGTCTGTCCTGTTTGCGGTTATGTTCATGAAGGCGAGAATCCCCCGGCCGAGTGCCCGGTGTGCCACGTCAGCGGTGAGAAGTTCACCCTGCAGGCCGAGGAGAAGACCTGGGCTGCCGAGCACGTGGTAGGCGTGGGTAAGGTGTTCGGCGAGGACGTTCCCGCCGAGGTCCGCGAGGAGATCATCGCCGGTCTGCGCGCCAACTTCGAGGGCGAGTGCAGCGAGGTGGGTATGTACCTGGCTATGGCCCGTGTGGCCCATCGCGAGGGCTATCCCGAGATCGGCATGTACTGGGAGAAGGCCGGCCTGGAGGAGGCCGAGCACGCTGCCAAGTTCGCCGAGCTGCTGGGCGAGGTGGTCACCGATTCTACCAAGAAGAACCTGCAGCTGCGCGTGGACGCCGAGAACGGCGCTACCGCCGGTAAGTTCGAGCTGGCCAAGCTGGCCAAGAAGTACAACCTGGACGCCATCCACGACACCGTCCACGAGATGGCCCGGGACGAGGCGAGACACGGCAAGGCCTTCGAGGGTCTGCTGAACCGGTACTTCGGGAAGTAAGGAATCGCATAAAAAGGGGAGAGGCTCCAAGCCTCTCCCCTTTTTATGCGATCAATCGTCAAAAAGCTCCGGCCGGGCCGGAGCTTTTTGATGTTTACCGGTCGTTCTGGTCGCCGGACACGGCATCCCTGGCCTTGTTGACCACGTCCTCCACCATGTCGGGCTGGGTATTGGCAAAGCTGCCGTCCATATACTGAGCCCCGCCAAAGGCCAGGATCAGGTTGAACACGAAGGGCAGCAGCAGCAGACCGATGGCAAAGCCCACGCCCTGGTTGAAGGCCTTGGCCAGGTCCACCATCATCTTGATGGCGAAATAGATGTTGTAGAAGGGGATCAGCAGCAGCAGGAACTTCCAGCCGTTGCCGTACAGCACCTTGCACAGAACATAGGTGCTGTAGATGGGGACGATGCCCTCCCAGCCCTGGCGGCCCATCTTCTTGAAGATCATCCAGGAACCCACCATGGACAAAATCGCTCCGATAATTTCCAAAAGCATAATTTGTTCTCCTTTTTCTCTTATTCTCTCTGTAACAATATACACTCGTTACAAGCTCAGTATAACAGAAATTCCCCAAAAAGCAAGAAAATTCGATTCATCGAACAGCAGAATTCTGCGGTGCGTTCAAGGCGATGCTTTATCTCGCTGTTTCCACAAAAAAACCGGCTCATTTCCCGGCAAGAGTCACAAATTTTGCAGAAGCGGGGAGCTTTTGTCGAAACAAGGGTTGCGGGAAAAGGTACAAAATGGTAGAATTAAGGTGTTACGCCCAGAAGGCGCAGCGGAAAACAATTCAGAAAAGGAGAGAGTTTATGGATCGCTTCTTCCATGTAACCGAAAAAGGCTCCACCATCCGGACGGAGATCATGGCCGGTATCACCACCTTCATGGCTATGGCTTACATTCTGATGGTCAACGCCGGTATGTTCTCGAACCCCTTTGGCGACGGCACAGACGTGCTGGGCGTCAGCTACGGCGCCATCTATGTGGCCACCGCCATTTCCGCCGTGGTGGGCACCCTGCTCATCGGCCTGCTGTCTAACCTGCCGCTGGCGCAGGCCTCCGGCATGGGCCTCAACGCCTATTTCGTCTACACCGTGTGTGTGGGCCTGGGCCTGAGCTATGCCAACGCCCTGGTGCTGGTGCTGTTCGATGGCATCATCTTCGTGCTGCTGACCGTCACCGGTCTGCGCAAGATCATCTTCGACTCCATTCCCCACGAGGTCAAGGTGGCCATCTCCGCCGGTATCGGCCTGTTCATCGCCTTCATCGGCCTGCAGAACGCCGGCATCGTGGTAAACGACGCCTCTACCTGCGTGAATCTGCACTCCTTCAACGTGTTCACCGGCGAGCAGACCTGGGCCACCATCTTCCCCATGCTCATCACCCTGATCGCCGTGTTCGCCATCGGTGCCATGAGCAAGAAGAAGGTCCGCGGCGCGGTGCTGTGGGGCATTCTGGGCGCTGCCGTGCTGTACTATGCCATCGGCCTGATCACCGTTCCCGGCTTCTATGCCTCCGCCGTGGCTCCCAACCTGACCTCCGACTTCTTCGGCGCTTTCCGTGATTTCGGCACCCAGGCCTTCGCCGCGGTGTTCAAGTCCGGCTTCGACTTCTCCGCCTTCATTGCCGCCAACGGCACCGGCGCTTTCGTGGTGATGCTGCTGACCACGATGCTGGCCTTCTGCATGGTGGATATGTTCGACACCCTGGGCACCCTGTACGGCGCCTGCTCTGCCGGCAACATGCTGGATAAGGACGGCAACGTCCCCAACATGGACCGTGCTATGCTGGCCGATGCCTGCGCTACCTGTGCCGGCGCCGTCTGCGGCACCTCCACCGTCACCACCTTCGTGGAGTCCTCCGCCGGTGTGGCCGAGGGCGGCCGCACGGGTCTGGCCTCCATGGCCACGGCCGTGATGTTCTTCATCGCCATGTTCCTGTCCCCGGTGGCTCAGCTGATCCCCACCTATGCCTGCGCCGCGGCCCTGATCTATGTGGGCGTTCTGATGATGTCCAACGTCCGCAACATCAACTGGGACGATCCCGCCGCCGCTGTCACCGGCTTTGTCACCGTGGCCTTCATGCCCCTGACCTACAACATTTCCTACGGTATTGCCTTCGGCCTGATCTCCTACGTTTTCGTGAAGATCTTCACCGGCAAGATCAAGGATATCAACGTGGGCACCTGGATCATCAGCATCCTGTTCGCCCTGATGTTCTTCCTGACCCGGTAAATCTGACCGCAAAAAAATTCCGGTGCTTCGGCACCGGAATTTTTTTTTCAACAGAAAACTCCCTCCGCCAGCGGCAGAGGGAGTTTTCTGTGTGTTTGTTAGGAGAGAGAGAAAATCACATAAGGAATGGTTCCTTTGTACAGGTAAAAGAATACCTTGTAAACATGGCGAAATCATGAAATCCACGTGAACTTTTTGTGAACATCGCAGATTTTTTCAGAATTTCTTGCTCTCTGCCACCGCCAGCTGGTCGCAGCGGTTGTTTTTCTCGTTGGAGGCGTGGCCCTTGACCCAGTGATAGTGCACCTCATGCCGGGCGATCAGGGGCAGCAGCTCCTGCCACAGGTCCACGTTCAGGGCGGGCTTTTTGTCGCTTTTGATCCAGCCCTTTTTCTTCCAGCCGTACACCCAGCCCTTGGACAAGGCGTCGATGACGTATTTGGAGTCGGAGTACAGCTCCACCACGCAGGGCTCCTTCAGGCAGGACAGAGCCCGGATGACGCCGGTGAGCTCCATGCGGTTGTTGGTGGTGTCCGCCGCGCCGCCAGACAGCTCCTTTTCCACGCCGTTCCACTCCAGGATGGCCCCCCAGCCCCCGGGGCCGGGGTTGCCGGAGCACGCGCCGTCGGTATAGATCGTAACTGTTTTCATAGAATCATCCTGTTATTCCACCGCGATCACGGTGAGACGGTCTCCGTCCACGGTGAATTTCACGTTGCGCCCGGCGAAGGACAGGCCGTATACCCGCTGGGGGTCTTCCTGATACCGGGGCCGGGGATCCCCGGCCAGCACTCCCAGAAGTCCCTCCCGGCTGTCCGCCGGGATATGCTCCAGCAGGGCAGGGGAGCACTCCACCGTCAGCGGCGCATGGGCCAGGCCGTCGGTAAAGCCGCCGGCGGCCTGGGGGTGGCTGTCGGTATAGGGGAGATAGGGCTTGATGTCAAAAATCGGCGTCCCGTCCATCAGGTCCGCCCCGGACACATGGAGCACCGGCCCCAGGGCCGGGTCCAGCTCCACCCGGTCCAGCCGCACAGAGGACAGCCCCAGAGCGTTGGGGCGGAAGGGCGACCGGGTGGCGAACACCCCCATACGCCGGTTTCCCCCCAGCCGGGGTGGCCGCACCGTAGGGGACCAGTCCTCCCGGACCGCCTGGGAAAACTGCCAGATCAGCCAGATATGGGAGAAGTCCTCCAGGCCCCGGACGGCGTCCGGGTTCCGGTACTCCGGCTCAAAGATCACCCGGCCCCGCAGCTGGGGCACCAGGCCGCTCTGCCGGGGCACGCCGAACTTCTCCGGCAGCTCCGTTCGGATCCGGGCGATGATCTTCATCTCCGTCACAGCTTCCTCCGTCCGGAATCTGTCAGGTGGGCCTTGATATCCTTGGGCAGGCGGCTCATGCGGAACAGCTCCCCCGCCACGATGACCACCATGCCCACGGCGATGACCACGATGTTCTGCCACTTGATGGCCGTCAGGAACATGGCGCACAGCACCAGCAGCAGCACCCAGTTGACCCGGGCGTTGCGCTCCTCGATGTCCTGCAGCTCCTGACTTTTCAGATAGATCACGCCGTCATATTCAAATTCCTGGGTCTTGCTTGGGTCATGATACAGCGTCTTGGTGAAATACTGCCACCGGGTCAGGGGGGCGTACATCTCCTTTTTCTTACTCATGGCTCGGCTCCTTTTCGGCGTCCTGCTCCCGGTCCGTCAGGGCCATGGAGATGACGCGGTCGCCCTCCTCCTTGAAACGCATAACGATAACGCCCTGGGTGGCCCGTCCGGCCACCCGGATGTTCTCCACTGCCGTGCGGATGAGGATGCCCGCCTGGGTCACCAGCAGCAGGTCCTCGGCGCCGTCCACCACCTTGATGCCCACGATGGGACCGGTTTTCTCCGTGACCATATAGTTGCGGATGCCCAGGCCGCCCCGGGCGGTGATGCGGTATTCCTCCACCGGGGTGCGTTTGCCGAAGCCACGCTCTGTAATGGACAGCACCGTCTTGCCGGGCTGGGCCAAGGCGGCGCCCACCACATAGTCGCCCTCCCGCAGGCGGATGCCCCGGACGCCCACGGCCGTGCGGCCCATGGCCCGGACGTCGGTCTCGTCGAAGCAGACGGCCTGGCCGTCGTGGGTGGCGATGAGGATCCGGTCGCTGCCGTGGGTCTCCAGCACGTCGATGAGCCGGTCGCCCTCGTCCAGGGTCAGGGCCCGGATGCCGTTGTTGCGGAGGTTCTTCAGGGCCGATACCTCCAGGCGTTTCACGGTACCGTTGCGGGTGGTCATGAACAAATACAACTGGTCGTCGCCGGTTTCCCGGAAGTGCAGCATAGCCTGGACCCGCTCGCCGGTCTCCACCTGCAAAATATTCACGATGTTGGTGCCCTTGGCGGCCTTGCCGCTTTCGGGAATCAGATAGCCCTTCTTCTTATACACCTTGCCGGTGTCGGTAAAGAACAGAATATAGTCATGGGTGGAGGCGGTGAACACGTCCACCACGGTGTCCTCGTCCCGGGTGGTGATGCCCTTCTTGCCCATGCCGCCCTTGCTCTGGGCCGCATACTCGCTGACGGGGGTGCGCTTGATGTACCCGTTGGCGGTGAGGGTGAAGACGCACTCCTCCTCCTCGATCAGGTCCTCGATGTCGATCTCGTCCTCCACGTCCTGAATCTCCGTCTTGCGGTCGTCGCCGTACTTGTCGGAGATGGCCTGCAGCTCCTCCTTCAGGATGGACTTTACCAGATTCTCATCCCCCAGCACCCGCAGATAATAGGCGATTTTCTCCTCCAGCTCCTGATACTCGTTCTGGAGCTTTTCCCGGTCCAGCCCCTGCAAAGCCTTCAGGCGCATATCCAGAATGGCCTGGGCCTGGACATCGTCCAGACCAAAGCGCTGCATCAGGTTCTCCTTGGCATTGTCATAGCTGGTGCGGATGATATGGATGACCTCGTCAATGTTGTCCTGGGCAATCAGCAGACCCTCCAGAAGATGGGCCCGCTCCTGGGCCTTCTTCAGGTCGTATCTGGTGCGGCGGACGATGATCTCCTCCTGGAAGGCCAGGTACTCGTCGATGATGTGCCGCAGGGAGAGAATTTTCGGCTGGGACTGGTTCTGGACCAGGGCCAGCATATTGATGGCAAAGGAGCTTTGTAGCTGGGTCTGGGCAAACAGGCGGTTGAGCACCACCTGGGGATTGGCGTCCCGCTTCAGCTCGATGACGATGCGCATACCGTTGCGGTCCGTCTCGTCCTGGATATTGCTGATGCCCTCCAGGCGCTTGTCCTCCACCTGGTCGGCCATATTCTTGATAAGCATCCGCTTGTTCACCTGATACGGAAGCTCCGTGATGATGATGCGGGTGCGGTTGCTGCCGAATTCCTCGAATTCATGACGGGCCCGGACCACCACCCGGCCCCGGCCGGTGGCATAGGCGGCCCGGATCCCGGCCCGGCCCATGATGATGCCCTTGGTGGGAAAGTCGGGACCCTGGACGTGCTCCATCAGGTCCGCCAGGGTGGCGTCGGGATTGTCCAGCACACAGATGCACGCACCGATGACCTCCCGCAGGTTGTGGGGCGGGATATTGGTGGCCATACCCACGGCGATGCCGGAGGAACCGTTGACCAGAAGATTGGGGAACCGGCAGGGCAGTACCCGGGGCTCCTTGCGGCTTTCGTCGAAGTTGGGGTCCCAGTCCACGGTGTCCTTTTCGATGTCCCGCAGCATTTCGTTGGCGATTTTGGCCAGCCTTGCCTCGGTGTAACGGTAGGCCGCCGGGGGATCGCCATCCACGGAACCGAAGTTGCCGTGGCCGTCCACCAGCATATAGCGCATGGAGAAGTCCTGGGCCAGGCGGACCAGGGCGTCATACACGGACGCGTCGCCGTGGGGGTGATACCGGCCCAGCACGTCGCCCACGCAGGTGGCGGACTTCTTGAAGGGCCGGTCGGAGGTCAGGTTGTCCTCATACATGGCGTAGAGAATCCGCCGGTGCACGGGCTTCAGGCCGTCCCGCACGTCGGGCAGGGCCCGGCCCACGATCACGGACATGGCGTATTCAATATAGGATTTTTCCATCTCCGGCACCAGGGACCGCTCCACAATGTGCTGGTCCGGGTACCGCAGCTCCTCAGGGTCGTACTGTGGTTTCTTGCTCATATCTTATTCTCCTTGTGGGGATGGTAAAAATCAAAAAATGCATGCATTTTTTGAATCAATAGTCCAGATTCACCGCGTATTTGGCGTTTTTCTCAATGAACTCCTTCCGGGGCTCCACCTTTTCGCCCATCAGCACCGTAAACGTGGCGTCGGCGGCCACGGCGTCGTCCAGGGTAATGCGGCGCAGGGTGCGCTTCTCCGGGTCCATGGTGGTCTCCCACAGCTCGTGGGGGTTCATCTCGCCCAGGCCCTTGAAGCGGCTGATGTCAATTTTCACGTTGGGGTTGCCGCTGCGCATTTCGGCGGAGATGGCGTCCCGCTCCTCGTCGGTATAGGCCACCCGCTGCTGCTTGCCCCGGGTCAGCTTATACAAAGGGGGCACGGCGGAGTATACATACCCCTCCTCGATCAGGGGCCGCATAAATCGGAAGAAGAAGGTCAGCAGCAGCGTCCGGATGTGGGCGCCGTCCACGTCGGCATCGGCCATGATGATGATCTTGTGATACCGCAGCCGGTTCAGGTCCAGCTCGTCGCCGATCCCGGCCCCCAGAGCCGTGATCACTGGCTGAAGCTTGTCGTTGCCGTAGACCTTGTCCGCCCGGGCCTTTTCCACGTTCAGCATCTTGCCCCACAGAGGCAGGATGGCCTGGAAGCGGGAGTCCCGTCCCTGAGTAGCAGAGCCGCCTGCGGAGTCGCCCTCCACGATATAGATCTCCGTCAGCTCGGGGTTATTTTCGTTGCAGTCCCGGAGCTTGTCTGGCATGGCCGCCCCGCCCAGGGCAGTCTTGCGGCGGATGGACTCCCGGGCCTTCCGGGCGGCCTCCCGGGCGCGGTTGGCGGTCAGGGCCTTGTCCAGGATGGTTCGGGCCACCACCGGGTGCTCCTCCAGATACACGGACAGCTGGTCGGACACCACGTTGTCCACCAGGGTGCGGATGGAGGCGTTGCCCAGCTTGGCCTTGGTCTGGCCCTCGAACTGGGCCTCCGTCAGCTTCACGGAGATCACGGCGGTAATGCCCTCCCGGACGTCCTCGCCGGAGACCTTGTCGCCCTCCTTGATCATGCCGTATTTCATGCCGTAGGCGTTCAGCACCCGGGTCAGAGCCGTTTTGAAGCCCGTCTCGTGCATGCCGCCCTCGGGGGTGTGAATGTCGTTGGCGAAGGACACCAGGGTCTCGTTATAGCTGTCGTTGTATTGCAGCGCCACCTCGGCGGTGCTGTCCCCCTTGGCCCCGGCCAGATAGACGACCTCCTCATGCAGCGCCGTCTTGTTGCGGTTGAGCCAGGTAACAAATTCCCGGATGCCTCCCTCGTAGCACATGGAGTCACTCTGCTCCTGGCCGGGCCGGGCGTCGGTAATGGTGATACGCAGCCCCGCGTTCAGGAACGCCTGCTCCCGCATCCGAGTGTGCAGCGTTTCATAGTCATACACCAGGGTGTCGAACATCTCCGGATCCGGCTTGAAGGTAACGGCGGTGCCGGTCTGATCGGTGTCGCCCAAAATCTTCATCTCCTGGGTGATCGCTCCCCGGGAGAACTTCATCTCGTAAATTCTGCCGTCCTTCTGAACCTGCACCTCCAGCCATTCGGACAGGGCGTTGACCACGGACGCGCCCACGCCGTGGAGGCCGCCGGATACCTTATAGCCTCCGCCGCCGAACTTGCCGCCGGCGTGGAGCACGGTGTATACCACCTCCAGGGCCGGCCGGCCGGTCTGCTTCTGGATGTCCACGGGGATGCCGCGGCCGTTATCGGTAACGGTGATGGTGTCGCCGGGGTTGATGGTAACAGTGATCTCGGTGCAGTATCCGGCCAGGGCCTCGTCGATGGCGTTGTCCACGATCTCATACACCAGATGGTGCAGGCCGGAGGCCGACGTGGAGCCGATATACATACCGGGCCGCTTGCGCACCGCCTCCAGCCCCTCCAGCACCTGGATTTCCGAGGCGTCATAGGTGGTGTCCACAGCGGTGACTTTTTCCAGTTCGCTCATTGGATGATCTTTCCTTTCCTTGGGTTTGTCCTGTCATTCCCGGGAACCCGGCGCCTGCCGATCTCCCGGCAATGACAGGGAAAAATTTCACTTCTTTTCCGCTCTTTTCAGCAGAGTCTGGGTGTTCAGCTGGGAAATATACACGATCTGCCGGTGATACGGGTGGTCGCACACCAGAAACGACTTGGGAATGTCGTCGCACACCGGAAGCACCACGCTGTCCTTTTCCGCCTGGTCCAGAAACCTCCGGGTCTGGGGGGACTGGGACGTAATGTCCAGGTCGAATATGCCGATAATGTGCCGGTCGTTGACCATCACGTTCTGGCCGATATGCAGAAAGCCCATCACAGCACCTTTCCTTCCCGAACGTGATACACCCGGCCGGACAGCAGCGCATCCAGCCGGTCGTTTTCGCAGCAGGTGATGAACACCTGTCCGCCTGCAATGCGGTTGAGCACATACTCCTGCCGCCGGGGGTCCAGCTCCGACAGCACGTCGTCCAGCAGCATCACCGGGTACTCGCCGATGGCGTTTTTGTGGATCTCCCGGTCCGCCAGCTTCAGGCTCAGGGCCGCCGTCCGCACCTGACCCTGGGAGCAGAAGTGCCGGGCCTCCAGGCCGTTGACCGTTACGGCGATGTCGTCCTTATGGGGACCGGACAGACACAGCCGGGAGGCCAGCTCCGCCTGATAGTGTTTGGCCTGGTGCTCCTCTAAGGCCCCGGCGATGTCCTGCACCGGACCCAATGGATCCTCCACGGTTTTCACCGTCTGATAGGTCAGGGCCAGGTCCTCCCGCTCCCCGGAGCACTCCCAGTGGGCCCGCCGGGCATGGACCGCCAGCGCCTGGACATACCGGGCCCGATAGCTGATCAGCACCGCCCCCACCTGGCACAGCCGGTGGTTGAAGTCCGGCAGGGTGTCCAGCAGCTGGGGATATTCGTCGCTGTCCCGCAGGATCCGGGTCTTGTGGTCATACAGCCGCCCGTATTCCATCAGGGCCTCGGCATACCGGGGCCGCAGCTGGCACAGGGACTGGTCCATGAACCGCCGCCGGGCCGCCGCCCCCTCCCGGATAAGAAACAGATCCTCCGGGGAGAAAAACACCGTGTGCAGCACCTGGGACAGGTCGCCGCCGTTTCTGGCGGCCACGCCGTTGACGGTCATCCTCCGCCTTCGGCCCCGGTTCAGGAGAATTTCCGTTTCAAACTCCCGCTCCCGGGCCTGAATATGCCCCACCAGCCGGGCCCGGTCCCGGTCAAAGCCGATGAGCTCCCGGTCCGCGTGGGTCCTGGGACTGCGGCCGCAGGACAGGTATACGATGGCCTCCAGCAGGTTGGTCTTTCCCTGGGCATTTTCGCCGTATATGACGTTGCAGCTTCCGTCGAAGGTCAGCTGCTGGCTGTCGTAATTGCGGAAGCCCTCCAGCAGCAGGCGGTCAATCTGCATACTGCACGCCGCAGCGCCGCCCCAGGGCCTCCACCACGTCGCCGGGGCGGAGCTTCTTTCCCCGCATGGTGCACACCTCGCCGTTGACCAGGACCTCGCCGTCCTGGATCAGCAGCTTGGCCTCGCCGCCGGTGGCGGCAGCCGCCGCCAGCTTCAGAAGGTCCTGGAGCTTGATATACTCCGTGGTAATGGTAATCATTTCCATATCTATCACGCTTTCAGCCGCACCGGCAGCACCATATAAAGGAAGCTCTCCTCTCCGTCTGCGGGCACGATCACCGCCGGAGAGATGCTGGTGTTCAGCTCCAGGGTCACGGAGTCCGCCGGGGCATAGCGCAGGGCGTCCATGAGATAGCGGTTGTTGAAGCCGATCTCCAGGCCGTTTCCGTCGCCGTCCAGGGGGCAGATGTCCTTGGCCTCGCCGGCGCCGGTTTTGGCGGACAGCAGCACCCGGCCATTTTCAAACACGCAGCGCACCGGGCTCTTGAGCTTTTCGCTGATGACCACGCTGACCCGGTCCAGGCTCCCCAGCATGGTCTTGGTGTCCACCGTCAGGCGGATGGGATTATTCCGGGGGATGGCGTTTTTATAGTCCAGGAAGTCCCCCTCCAGGCGGCGGCAGATCAGCTGGGTGGCCCCGGCTTCAAACAGCAGGTGGCGCTTGCCCTGGATAATGGTGACTTTTTCGTCGGAATCCTCGCAGATTTTCTCCACCTCGTTCAGAGCAGAGCCGGGGGCCACAAATTTGAAGGCTCCGCCCTCGGCCCGGTCCAGAGGCTCCCGGCGCAGGGCCAGACGGAAGCCGTCCACGGACACCACCGTCAGATCCTGGTCGCCTACCTCAAACAGGGAGCCGGTATGGACGGGGCGGCTCTCGTTGGTGGACACGGCGAAGCTGGTCTGGTTGATCATGGCCTTCAGAGTACCCTGGCGGATGTCCACGGAAAATTGGTCGTCCACCTCCGGCAGCTCCGGATAGTCGTCGGCAGACAGGCCCAGAATCTCAAAGCTGGCGTCGCCGCAGGTCAGATGGACGGACAGATTTTCGTCCGCCGCGAACACGATCACATCGTCCGGCATTTTCCGGATCATCTCGCCGAACAGCCGGGCGCTGAGGACGATGCGGCCCGGGGACTGGACCTGGGCGTCCACGATGGTGCGGATGCCGGTCTGCATGTTGTAGCCGGACAGGGTCAGGGTATCGCCCCCCTCCAGCAGGATCCCCTCCAGGGCCGGAATGGAGCTTTTGGCGGCTACCGCCCGGGAGGTGGTGTTGACGGCGCTTTGCAGCAGCGCCTTTTCACAGGAAAATCGAAGCATAGGGACGCGTTCCTTTCTTTCAGAATGAAAAGAGACTCCGTTCTCCAAAAGAGAACAAAAAGATATCTTTATTTTAGTAACAGTCGCCGTAGGGAAAATTTATGTGGAAAAGTGCGGGGGGGCCTGAAACCAGCGGATTCTTTCTCCACACCCGGGTGGGGAGAAAGGGAGGGAGTTTTCCACCGGAAAATCCGGGGTCCGGTACTCCACAGGTTTTCCCCGTGGAATCCACAGAGAATGTGGAAAGAGGGTTACTTCTTGTTGTTGATGTTGGTGGTGATTTCCTTGACCTTTTCGGCGTAGGCCGGGTCGGAGCGCATTTTCTTTTCCACCTGGTCCAGGGAGTGCAGCACCGTGGTATGATCCCGGTCGCCGAACTCCCTGCCGATGTCGTTGAGGGAGAGGTTGGTCATCCGGCGGATCAGATACATGGCGGTCTGACGGGCCTCCATCAGGTCCCGCTTCCGGCCCTGGCCCCGGACCTGCTCCTCGTCCACGTCGTAATAGCGGCAGATATACTCGATGATCAGGCTTGGCGACGGCACGAACTCGTTGTATTTCTTCAGCATGTCCTTTACGGCACGGCTGACGGCCTCGCCGTCCACCTGGTTGCCCAGCAGGTCCCGATAGGCCAGGAGCTTGTTCAGGGCGCCCTCGATCTGGCGGACGTTGGCGGTGAGGTTTTCGGCGATGAAGCTGCTGATATCGTCCGGCAGCTGTACCCCCAGCAGGGCGGCCTTGTTTTTGATGATGGCGAGCCTTGTCTCAAAGTCCGGCGGCGCCACATCCACCATCAGGCCCCACTCGAACCGGGTCTGAAGCCGGTCCTCCAGCTGGGTCATCTCCCGGGGAGGACGGTCCGAGGTCAGCACGATCTGCCGCCCGGATTCGTACAGGGTGTTGAAGGTGTGGAAGAATTCCTCCTGGGTCTGCTTCTTGCCGGCGATGAACTGGATATCGTCCACCAGCAGCAGGGTGGACTGGCGGTATTTCTCCCGGAATTCGGCGTTCTTTCCCTCCCGGATGGAGGCGATCAGCTCGTTGGTGAAGTCGTCGCCCTTGATGTACACGATGCGGGCCTCCGGCTGCCGCTGGCGGACCTGGTGGGCGATGGCGTACAGCAGGTGGGTCTTGCCCAGGCCGGAGTCGCCATAGATGAACAGGGGGTTATAGTGCTCCGCAGGCTTTTCGGCCACGGCCCGGGCGGCGGCATAGGCCATCTTGTTCTGGGGACCCACCACATAGGTGCCGAAGGTGAAGGCGTCGGACTCCAGCAGGGAGCCGGGCCGGTCCGGAGCCACCCCGTGATAGGCGGAAAGCTGCTGATCGTCCAGAATTTTTACCTCCAGGTCGGAGGAGAAGATGTCCTTCAGCGCGGCCTTGATATGGCTCATGAACCGGGCCTCGATGGTGGATTTTTTGAAGGAGTTGCTGCAATGGAGCACAAAGGCGGAGTCCTCCATGGTCACCACCTCCACCTCGTCGAACCAGGTGTTGATGGTGGTTTCCGACAGCTGGGACCGCAGCCGGTCCAGCACGTTTTTCCATACGTCTGCGATTGAATTCAATGAAAGCGCCCCTTTCCCGCGGATCATGCGTTTTTCTCTCTCTGTTTCAGGCAAAATAACACCTCACATTATATCAAATCAGCGCCGGAAAGTCCACACATATACTAATACTAAGTATAAAATTTTTTTCTTCTCCCTAAACAGATTCCGGAAGAAAATACGCCCCATTTCCGGCGTATTTTCCGGAAAATGGGCCGAATGGAGTACCCGAAGCGTCCAAAATGCCCTTTTCGTGGAAAATGCAGATTTCTGTTGACAGCGGGGCCGGGATTCTGTATAATGTTTACCATGCCGTTTTGCGGCATCCGCTTTGTCAACTGCGGCCGCGGGGGACAAGTCCTCCGCCCGCCGTCGAGTATGTGCGGCAGCTTCGATCTGCCGCCGGATTTTTACAAAATGGAGGTGTCATGCAATGTTCCGTACCTATCAGCCCAAGAAGCGCCAGCGCTCCAAGGAGCACGGCTTCCGCAAGAGAATGGCCACCAGCAACGGCCGTAAGGTTCTGGCCCGCCGCCGCGCCAAGGGCCGCGCTCGCCTGACCCATTGAGGTCGCGGAAAGTGCATCGCGCATAAAGGATAGACCAGGGACGGTGGAAGGGAAAACTGCCGTCCCTTTTGGCCTATGCTCATTTCAGCCGCCGCACCGGCGGAGAAGGTGCTTGTTTTCATGAATCCTGCCGTCACGGTAAAAGAGAACTACGAATTCCGCCGGATCTACCGCAAGGGGAAGTCGGCGGTGTCGCCGCAGCTGGTGATCTATTGCCAGCGGAACCGCCGGGGGCTGAGCCGCCTGGGGGTCTCCGTCAGCACGAAGCTGGGCGGCGCCGTGGTCCGCAACCGGGTGAAAAGGCGTATCCGGGAGATTTACCGGCTGAATAAGCCGAAAATGGTCCCGGGATACGACATCATCGTGGTGGCCCGGGTCCGAGCTGTGGAAACCGGCTATCAAAAGCTGGAGAGCACCTATCTGCGCCTTCTGAGGCAGCTGAACCTGCTGCGGGAGGACCCGTCATGAAGCGGGCTATCCTGCGGGCCATCCGGTTTTATCAGGCGTCCGTGTCGCCGCTGTTTCCGCCCCGCTGCCGGTATATCCCCACCTGCTCGGAATACGCCCTGCAGGCCGTGGAGAAATACGGGCCGCTGCGGGGCGGCTTTATGGCGCTGCGGCGCTTTCTGCGATGCAATCCCTTCCACAAAGGCGGGTATGATCCTGTTCCCTGAAAACCTCGTTTTTCCCACCCAACAAAAAACGGAGGTAACTACCCCATGTTTGCAACGCTCGGATATTATATCTGCGTTCCCTTTGCCTTCCTGACCCGGCTGTTCTACAGCTGGACCGGGTCCTATGGCGTGGCCCTGATCCTGTTTACCCTGGTGGTGAAGCTGGTGCTGCTGCCCTTCCAGCTCAAGAGCAAGAAGAGCATGCTGCGCATGAACCGCATGCAGGGCAAGCTCAACGATATCAAGACCCGCTATGCCAACAACCAGCAGAAGCAGCAGGAGGCCATGGCGGAGCTGTATGCCAAGGAAGGCATCAACCCCATGTCCGGCTGCCTGTGGTCCTTCATTCCCTTCCCCATCCTGATCGCCCTGTACTACATCATCCGCGTGCCCATGCGGTACTTCATGGGCCTGTCCGAGACGGTGATCGCCGAGATCACCACTCTGGCCGGCAGCCTGGGCTTCACCGTGGCCGACGGCAGCCAGGCCTATGAGCAGATCTATCTGGCCAAGTTCATCCATGAGCATTGGGCGGAGTTTGCCGGGAAGTTCGACGGCCTCATCGACCTGAACTATAGCTTCCTGCACATTGACCTGGCCAACCGGCCCAGCGACCTGTTCAGTCAGTTCCCCGGCGGCGGCTGGCCCGTGTGGGGCGCCATTCTGCTGCCCATCATCTCCGCCGGCATCCAGTTCGCCATGAGCTTCATCACCATGCGCACCAATGGCTCTGCCCCCAACGGGTCCACCAAGACCATGATGTACATGATGCCCCTGATGACCCTGTGGATGGGCTATATCCTGCCCTCCGCCCTGTGCATCTACTGGATTGCCAACTCCGCGTTCTCCCTGATCCAGGAGGTCACCCTGAACGAGTATTTCAACAAGATTCTGGACCGCGAGGAGACGGAGAAGGAGAAGGCCGCCCGGGAAAAGCGCTATGCCAAGTATCAGCGCCAGAAGGAGCTGATGGCCCAGCAGCAGCTGGCCAACGGCGGCAAGAAGCCCCAGAATCAGCAGGGGAAGAAAAAGCCCTCCGGCGACAAGAAAAAGTCTGCCGGAAGCAACGAAAACGGCCGCGTGGGCCAGCGTCCCTATGCCAGGGGCCGCGCCTATGACAAGAGCCATTACGATGACTAATGATGACTAAGGAGTTTTGTCTATGAGTTATATTGACGTAACGGGCAAGACCGAGGAGGAAGCCATCCGCAAAGCGCTCCAGCAGCTGCAGATGGACCGCGACGACGTCTCTGTTGAGATTCTGGAGCGGGCCAAGAGCGGCTTTCTGGGCATCGGCAGCAGCCCTGCCCGGGTCCGCGTGACCTATGGTCAGCAGGAGCCCGAGGCTCCCGCCGCCCCGGTCCAGCCGGAGAAGAAACCCGAAAAGAAGCCCGAACCCAAGCCCCAGCCGAAACCCCAGCAGCTCAAGCCCCAGAAGGCCGAGGCACCCAAGGCTGCTCCCAAGGCTCCCGAAGCCCCCAAGGCTGCGGAGACCCCTGCCGCCCCGGCTCAGGAACCCTGCCAGGACGACAATGCCCGCCGCATCACCGAGTTCCTGACGGGCCTGCTGGAGCATATGGACAGCCCCGCCCAGGTGAAGGTCACTGAGACGGAGAAGGGCCGCTACAGCGTGGTGCTGGAGGGCCAGAAGCTGGGCCAGCTCATCGGCCGCCGGGGCGAGACCCTGGATGCCATCCAGCAGCTGACCAACTATGCCGTCAATTCCGGCCGGGAAAAGCGCATCCGCGTCCATGTGGACGCCGAGAACTACCGGGCCAAGCGCGAGCAGAGCCTGGAGTCCCTGGCCCGCAAGGTGGCCGGAAAGGTCACCAAGTATCACCGCAGCGTCACCCTGGAGCCCATGAACGCCTATGAGCGCCATGTGATCCACGCCGCCCTGCAGGATGTCCCCGGTGTGAACACCTACTCCATCGGCACCGAGCCCAACCGCCGCGTGGTGGTGTCCTACGACCGCGACAAGCGGTAAACGAATACGAAAAAAGAACGCCTGCGGGCGTTCTTTTTTTATGTGATGCCGCCGGACCAAAAAAGAACGGCAAGAATTTAACATTTTTGCGAAATTGTTTCCTTATAGTAGAAAAAATAGTTTACACGGCTTGACCGACTGTTGTATAATACAGTAAAGTCGTTATCAGGCTGTTTTTTTACGGAACAATTCAAAAAAAATAACAGGAGGAAAATTCCCATGTCTTACAGAATTCTGGTCGTCAACCCCGGCTCCACGTCCACCAAGATCGGCGTCTATGAGGACGAGAACCTGCTCTTTGACAAGACTCTGCGCCACAGCGCCGAGGAACTCGAAAAGTTTGACTCCATTCCCGCCCAGAAGGACTGGCGGCGCAAGCTGGTGATGAAGGCCCTGGAGGATCAGGGCTTCGATGTGAAGACCCTGTCCGCCGTCTCCGGCCGCGGCGGCCTGCTGGCTCCTATCCGGGGCGGCACCTACGCCGTCAGCGACCGTCTGGTCCGCGACTGCACCGTGGGCGTTCAGGGCCAGCACGCCTCCAACCTGGGCGGCATCATCGCCCGGGAGATCGGCGACCAGCTGGGCATCCCCTCCTTCATCGTGGACCCCGTGGTGGTGGATGAGCTCAGCGACGTGGCCCGCTTTGCCGGTCACCCCCTGTTCCACCGCACCAGCATTTTCCACGCCCTGAACCAGAAGGCTGTGGCCAAGCGCTACGCCAAGGAGCACGGCAAGAAGTATGAGGATCTGAACCTCATCGTCTGCCACATGGGCGGCGGCTGCTCCATCGGCGCCCACGTCCACGGTAGCGTGGTGGATACCCAGAACGCCCTGGACGGCGACGGCCCCTTCTCCCCCGAGCGCTCCGGCAGCCTGCCCACCGGTCAGCTGGTGAGCCTGTGCTTCAGCGGCAAGTACACTGCCGGCGAGGTCCGCAAGATGCTGGCCGGCCACGGCGGCCTGGTGGCCTACACCGGCTCCAACGACATGCGCGACCTGCTGAAGGCCGCCGCCGAGGGCGACAAGGAGATTGCCGCCACCGTGGATGCATTCCACTATCAGATCGGCAAGGAAGTGGGCGCAATGGCCGCCGTCATGAAGGGCCAGGTGGACCAGATCATTCTCACCGGCGGCATTGCCTACGGTCAGGAGACCGTGGACGCCATCACCGATATGGTGGGCTGGATTGCCCCCATCACCGTGTATCCCGGCGAGGATGAGCTGCTGGCCCTGGCCCAGGGCGCTCTGCGTGTCCTCAACGGCGAGGAGCCTGCCCGGGTGTATTGATTTAACAAGACTGTCAAACGCCACAAAGGCAGCCGCCCGAAGCCGCGGGGGTCATAAGAAAGTAATATTGCTTTTTGCAGGAACGGCATGGCTTTGGTCATGCCGTTTCCTGTTTCAGCAGTTCTTCCACGGGGATAAAGCCCACAAGGTCATAGG
>OHCQ01000023.1_pt1 | contig 100595 bp, 86 predicted proteins | sample 1566791 | NCBI WGS metagenome assembly OHCQ01 (sample SAMEA3879541, study PRJEB24766) | human gut metagenome | biome: human-associated habitat; feature: feces | place: USA | collected 1985/1987
AAGCAGGAAACGGCATTTTCATCTAGATGGTAGTATAAATCATGAAAAGTTTAGGTTATAAAGAAGAGCTTGTTGACTATTTCAATATAATGATTCCAAATGCTATAGACGGCAAGCGCAGGTCGAATAAAGTTATAAAATTGTTAGCCAATATGGACACGTTTGCTCAAAGTGATTATGAGTATGATTCTCTCCACGCCCTTATAAAGAAGATAGTTGTTTTCCCTGAAAAAGCACTTGAATTCACTATGATTGATGAGAGCATCATTAAGATAACAATACCAAGATACAGACTCGTTGACCATTACGGGCGAAAGAAAACCTCAGGCAGCTAACACCCGAGTTTTTTTTTTTTTTTTACTATTTCTTTATTTCCCAATGTCCACCTTTATCAGGTCCCACTCTTACTATTTTTTCACTAGACTCAATAACCCTTGCAATTGTTCTTCTAGTTTTTCCAATGATTTTGGAAAGCTCAGTGGTAGAAATGTTTGGATTTTTTCTGATGGCAGAAATTATTTTTTCTTCATCTGTCATGCTTTTTTCTGTGACATTTTCTGTGATATTTTCTGTGACATCTGGTTTTAAATAGCTATTCAAATCATAACTAAATGGAATTGTCACTCTTAGGAAATTATCCAAGAAAGTAAATGCTTCCTTTCCATATCTATCTACAATCATAGAAACACCATGACCTGTTTGTTCTATAAGGCCAAGTTTAATAAATATCTTAGCCAAGGATTCATTTACTGGTTTACTGATTCCACCAATGAAATCATCCTTGGTCATATTTGATGGCAATCCGCCTGTAGATATGATTTCAAGCCTATTGTTGAAGATATAAATTGCAGGAGGCGTTCCATCCACCCAATCGTTGTGAAGGCAGGCATTGTACCAAGCTTCTCTGAATGCGCCTTTATCAAAAAGAGGTACATCTTCTCTATATCCGTTCTCATGGAAGACAGCCTTTGTTTGATTCACAACCTCCGCAGAAAGCCATTAAAATCTAGAATTCATCATATATTCAACATAGAAAAAAATACAAGACGTCACTGCCGATGGCCGAAAAATAAGGGTTAAAGTATATTCGTGCTTTTGATAGTCAGTTCGTGCTTTTGATAAATTACCTGCTTTTAAAACAGACAAAGAAAAAAGGGCTACTTCACCCAAAATTAAGCAATTTATGCTTAAAATAAGCGAAATAACCTTATAAGATGAAAAAAGGACTGATTTTTTTCATCAATCCTATTGTTTCTTATGTCTTTATGACATTAAATAATACCAGTTTTTATCGATTTTTGATGTTTTTTTCGATTACATCCCTATCACCAGTGCATTTTTACTTTATCTTCAAATAGGCGATTTTATGTGGGCCTCGTGGCTTTTCCATCTTATAAACGCCAAATCCTTTTCTCTCGGCGCACTCCACTACCTTTCTCTCATTTTCCAGAGAGACGTCGAAGCCAAGATAGATATTTTTTATTATTAAACCTCTGGCCTTAAGACCCGCGGGTCCGATAATCCTCCATTCGTCCTGAAGTTCCCAATCCTTATCCTTGATGCATAACAGTTCGGTGAAACATCCCATATCGGTTTCCATTTTGCCGTCTGACGCGAACCTAATGATAGTCTCTATAGCGAATTTAACAGTAGCCTTCACGATGTTGTTATCGATTTCATCGGAATATATCACGGGGCAAAGGTTGTCGATGATTTCCTTCTTCATTGGAATTTCGTATTCTACGCAATAGCCTTTATACGAATCCGCATAAAGCGACCACATAGGTTTGTTATCTCTCTTTGTTGTGAAGGAACAAATGCCGATCTTTTTCTTTGCGGACAAGAAAAGTTTATACAATCTTTTCAGTGATTCGTCGCTCGTCATGGTGTCCATGGTGTTCTGAAAATTGATCATCACTGAAAAGAAAAGATTTTTTTGTTTTGGAGTAAGCGTCCCAAAGCCATCGAGTTTCGTTTCAAGAATTTCCTTTTTGACTTTGCCTTCGACGGTGCAATCGTCAATTAATTTAAGCATCCCTTCCTTATCGATCTCTTTTGAATGGGAATGTGCAAACACTATGTCGACAAGATATCCCATCATCTCTTTTGTTAAGGTCTTGTGGTCAGGCTCGAAGATGCCGTTCAGGTTTGCGTCCGGAAGACAATCATAAGGGTCGTCCAATTTTCCTGCCGGTGTCATATAAATGTAACTTCTTTCTAACATGTCGAAAGCAAACTCGTCGAATTTGCGGTACTTGAAAAGGACTTTTGGAGTCATCAAAACATAGTCCCTTCTCTTTTCTAATTCGGAGATAAATGGAACGGATTGATATGCGACTTTTAAATTAAGGTATTCTTTCTTTTCATCATTTGTCATAATTTAGATTTTATAAGCAAAACATTTAGTTTTTTCATCTGATGACGTTTTCCGCCCGTCCATTTTACAAAAGGTTGAATACTCATAAAATTCTCCTCTTTAAGAACTAATGATCTTAAATATTTTACCAAATGTGCTATTTATATTCATCTTTTAAGGTTTTATCGTCCATTTTCATTAATAATTATTGATTGCATTTCGAGATAAATTCATCCATCGAGAATCTAAAATGCTCACAAAATTTATGGAGATAATTTATCGAAGGCTTTCTTTTCCCTTCCTTATAGAAGCTAATTGTGGTTCTATCTACGCCCAATATCTTCCTTAATTCTGTTTTCGTCTTGTTGCCTCTATCCTTAACAGTCTCATCATCGCTCCAAGCGTTCTGGCATCGATGCCGACGAATCTTCTGTTTGGTTGGGAAAGAAAACATCGCACCACTTTTGAAGTAGCATTAAATCTGGCAACTCCATCGCAACCGAGAAAGGGATTGTCCCATTTGAATGAACGTTTCCTTTAAAAGCATAATCAGTCCTACAAGCTTATTTATTTAGAATCCTTGTTCGTTTTAATGAAAAACAAGTCGTAAAGTACTTCAAAATACCTATCTTCGAATGTTTCTGGTTGTGAATCGGTAATAGGATGTTCGCTTTCTTGGAAGCCAAGATATTTAATTGAATAGCAAATCAGCTCTTCAACAATATGCGAGACCCAGAAACAGACTACACCCTCATCTGGCGTTTCGCAAATTTGCTCCGCAGTTAGTAAGTAATCAAATGGTTTTAACCATTCATCGGAGAATTTCTCTGGTTTTTCAAATTTACAATATAGGTAATCGTCCAAATATCTAGTGAAAGGAATATATCCCTTCCTTTTGTATAGGCCAATCCTATCAAACCCAAAAACATCCTTATAATTCTCATTCCAATAACCAAATAAGCTATCGCCGTACTCACGATCTTTATCATCATAAAGACTATGAAAATACTTAGCTCCATCATATAAAAAAGCGTCACCAAGCCCAAGTTTCCTTGAAGATTCTTCTAAGGCACCTATTTTTTCGTCGACCCAATCAAAACCCTTGATCAGAGGGACGTTCAAATCAGCTTGTCGCAACACTTCTGCTTTTACCTCATCATCTAGTAAGGTGAACTCATTGTAAATTTTTCTTAAGTGATGGTTTTGAAGGAAGCAGCCACTAGCAACAACCGCTTCAAATTTGACTTTATTAATAAAATTATAAATAGGAGCTGTTGAAGTTTTATGGTATTTGAAATCAATAAAAACCACTAAATAGATGTCAGCATGAACTACATCTTTCTCATCAATTGTATCCTTGAAAGCTATATACCTTATGTTAGTGATGTTGAAAAATATGTCCTTTTTCTCTTTTCAATGTTAAAAAGAACTACTCTATTATCATCAAGGTATTTATTAAGTGACTCTTTAATATGACTGTTTTAATTATTCTCAATATAAGTTAGTAAATTTAGCTCCAACAAAATCAACTCAATTATATGATAATATTATAGTAAGAAATGGGACTGAATTGAATTTCAAACAGGTAAAGTGTGTGACAATTTTTGGACATAGGTATTAATTAAATGTTGTAAGAAGAAAGTTGAAGAAGAAACTAAAGTTATTAAACTCAATGTTTCTGAGTTATTTAAAAAATGGAGAATAATCATGCTAAATAATTTCTCAAAAATAGAATCAATTATATTTAATCATAATCCAATAGATCTGCTTGCTAAGCTTTCCTATTTAAGTTGGATGATGAAAACTGATGCTTTTTCTGACTTAGATGAACAATCATTTACTTTTCTTCAAGTAAAGGAGGCACTATATTACGTATTAGCTTTTCTTTTTTCTCATCAAGTTTCAAACATTAATGAAAATAAAATATCATTTGATGACTTATCATTTTTAATAAAAAGTATATATTTAGATAACATAAGTAAAGAATATGAAGAAAACAATCTTAATCATATTTCACGAAAATTATGTTATACCCAAAAAGAAAGTGGAGAAATTCTTCCAAGATTTTTTAGTGTTCCATTTCAACATATTCTTTCGGCGGAAGACAGTCTTATTCTTGAAAAATATAAATGTAATTCAAGCGATTTATTGAATGATTTTAGTTTATTTTGCAAACGTATTTTTAGTGCGGTGAGTACTAAAGGCATTAGAGTTAGTGATTTTATTAATAAATTCGACGAATTTTGCACTTGGAAAAATTTAATGATTCCTTTCCACACAAAGTGTTATGATTTTTGGAACTTCATATCTTCTAAAATTGGTGAAATTGATGAACATGAATTTAACCCATGCTTCCCTTTGTCTTTAATAAAGAAACATAGAAAATTATTCCTACAATACCAAGATTCTATATATTGTTTTGATCTAGAATTGATTCCAAATTTAATAGTAAGATGTGTCGAACGTTCTCTACAACATGATAAAAAGCAAAATCCAACTTGGGATTCAAATATGAAAGGAAGAACGGAATCTTTAGTTGCAAATGCATTCTCACATTATTTTAAAAATGGATATTGTCATACAAATTTAGAATTTAAAAATCCTGAGTTTAAAGGAGAAAGTGATATTCTATTCGAATATGGTGGTTATCTTTTTATAGTTGAAGTCAAATCAAATAAATTAAGTCCTGATCCAGTAAACACAAATACATCTACTGTTTATAAGTCATTTGAGGATTCAGTAGGAAAAGCCGAATCACAATGCAGTAAAGTGGAAAAACATATAATAAAATATGGCAGTTCTTTCTATGATAAGAAAAACACCATTAGTTTAAAGTATGATTCTCAACACTTAATTAAAGTCGTTGTTACATTCGAAGAACTATCAGCTGTTTTACCTGATGAAAATATTCAAAAGGAAAATCATACCATTCTTTTAAATTATTATGATTTACTTATTGTTTTTAACTTTATACAAGAGCCTCTACTGATTTTAAAATATTTTTTAGAGCGTAGAAAAAATATTAAATTCCAATTTGAAATAGCCGATGAAATGATTTATTTAGGACTTTTTAGAAAAAATTTAAATTTTGTAGAGCAATTAAATTCTCAAGAAATGCCAAATGATGAAAAAGTATCAATTTATATTTTAGATCCAACTTCTTTTACTCATGATATTGAAATGTTCTATACTGACCCACAAAATAACACAAAACCAAAAATTACAATAAATGATTTTCAAAAAATCCTAGTTAAATCATTCGATGGAAATGCCGACCGTAAAGATAGAACAATCTTATTTTTATTATCTCTCTCTTCAAACTTTAGCAATCAACTGATGGATATGTATTATAGAAACAATGATGATTTTCGATTTGCTCCGCAATGTTCTCTTTTACCATTAAAAAATGGAGATTTTATTGGTATAATGATATCGAGAAGGCATAAAGGAATTGAACGATACACTTATTACGCAGTTGCAAAAAGATTCTTTAATATTCATGGTGAAGCAAAATCAATAATTAGTTTTATTATAGATGAAAAAGAACCTTATTCTGAGATTATCAATGTAAATCAAAAAGAGCTAAATTATCAAAAAACAAATGAGGAGCTGGCAAGAATACAGGCTTCATATGGCTTTAAACAAAAAAATTAATCTAACTTATAACAATGGTCATCATTTACTTTATAAAAGTACAAAGATGCGTATGAGTAATATGGACTATAAAGTTTTCTTAGTTTTTCAAAACGTTTTTTACTCAAGCTTTTAAATTGCGGATGAAATTTCAAAATTCCTCCTTTGAGTGCAACATCCTTAAATGAAAATATATTCTCCCTTTCAAGATTAAACAAAGCTATCATTTCAGCTGTTCATTCACCAACACCTTTAATTTTAGTTAATGATTTAATAAGCTCTATATAAGAGAGTTCATTCAAATTATCAAGAATTAATTTTCTATTAACAATATCATCACAAAAACTCTTTATAAATTCGATTTTTGCCCTTGAAATACCTATACTTCTTATTATGTCGTCTGATACCTTTAAGATATGATTTGGTTCTACTTCTCCCACTATGGTGATAAATCTATTCCATAATATATCGGCAACCTTGTTTGAAAGCATTTGACTAATAAAATGAAAAATAAATGATGAAAAAATATCGAGATTATTGGTTTGTGAAATAATTCCGTATTTTTCTTCCAAAACGGAAAAACACTTATCTTTTCTTTTTAAGTATTCTAAAATTTCAGAAGTTGTTGTTAACACCATTTTTTATCAAATGTCCTCAAAATACAAGTGATTAAATTTGTTTAGCTTTTTTATCTCAATGCCTAATGCCACATTTGATTTATCTGTGCCAATAAATTTACGTCCATTTTTTGCAGCCGCAAGCAAAAAAGAGCCACTACCAGCAAAGCAATCCATAACGATGCTATTTACTTCAGAAGACTGACGAACGATAAGATCAAGCATATCGGCATTTTTTTCAGTGGGATAATCTGGATATTGGGGATCTTTATAAGTCCAAATCTCTTGAATTTTCAATTCCTTATGCTCTGTAGAATATTTTTTTATTCTAGGATTACTAGTAGAAGACCACTCAATATCACCCATTGTGCATTTATGTTCCCTTTTTATCTTATGTTGTTTATTGTTAAATTCTTTGAATCCAAATTTAGTTTGTTAAACATACCATTCAACTCCCTTGTTTAGCAACGAATCTCTTTCTTAGGTTATCAAATGATGAGTTTTCACTTATCTCGCCTGCTGGAATAAACAAATACTCAAAAGGCTTATGACCACGTGCGATGTTGAACTGACTTGCCAACTCACAATACTTTATGGCTCTTTCCTTCTTTGCTATAACAATGGGGTCGTCAAGCATATTCTCGCCCTTAACCTCGGTAAGATAATACTTGTCTTTAGTCTCAATTACAAAGTCAGGCTGATACCTTCTACCGCGATTGTAAGTGATATTGAATTGGTTTATGTTTGGTCTAAGCCATTGGATGACTTCGGGTGAATTGTCATCGCATACAACAGCCAGCTTTCTTTCAGGTTCGCTGTCGAACTTAACAGGCGTAGTTAGCGACTTCTTCGAATGCTCATAGGCAAAGCTTTTTATGCTCTCACCGACTTTTGTGATTTGGTGAATGTCCCTTAATTGGCTTGCAACATATTCAAGCAAATAACCAGAAACCACCGTTTCCACACTTTCCACTGTTTCAAAAATGTCGTCATATGTCACAGTCAGATGACTTAGTATCTGGTCTCCTATCTTTTTTGTTATATCTTTCTTATACATCAGGCAGATGTTCCTAACCTGTTGTTCGTCAAAGTGAGAGCGGTAGTACGACAAAAACTGGCCGACAACCTTTTGGATAAGCTCGGGACACTTCTCATAGTCTATTTCGCTGATATTCCTAAGGCTACTCACCAGTTCTATTTCTGGCTTGACTGTAGTTATGTCTATGACTGAACTTTTGACGACGCTGACATCCTGGGAATTGAGCAAGTTTTTCATTAGGATATCGTTAGAGATTGGAGCATATATCAGATTGGTCATATCCAAATCGAAAGGGGCTATCCTGTATATCTCATTGCCAAATTTCTCCGTTTTGATCTTTGGAATGTACATGTTCCTAACTTGGGCATTATCTATTGTTTTATCAGCAGCTTCAGAACAGATGAAGGCATCAAATATGTGCTTGGTGTCGGTGTTTTCAAAAAATGCAGTCCCTAAATCTTTCTTTGTCTCTTCAATGACCTTCGCTTTGTCGACTTTTTCGCCTATATTCTTTTTCTTTATCTCTATAGTGTTATTAGCTAGTACTTGCTGGATGTGCTTGTATGTTTTAAATGTTTCTTCGTCATCTGGATTCAAACCAATCTCCCTAGCCTCTTTTTTATCCTCATCAACATCAAAAAGCGTAGGCTGTACGATCTTTGTCTCTATTTTAGATTGATAATCGGCATAGATGATGCCATCGGCTTTGAATATAGAATTGCCATTCTGAGCCTCTTTTATGATTTCCTCAAAATTGTCATGCGCCGTTATGGTTACAGAGTCGCCCAGCTTGTCGCCAGTCCTTCTTCCATAAGGAAGTCTTAATCCTCTTCCAACAGTCTGCTCTCTTAGCGTTTTACTAGTGGCTGTTCTCAAGGGTACTATGGTGTAAAGATTGTTGACATCCCAGCCCTCCTTGAGGATGTTTACATGAACCACTATCTCTATAGGATTGTCAGTCTTCTCTACATCCAAGAGCAATTTAGTGTTTTGCTCTTTCTCGCTTTCTTTCTGATTGGAGTGAATCAACAAAGCTTTATTTTTATATGCACCATTCTTAAAAGCATCAGATATGATGTAATTATAAACGCTAGTAGCATGTTCCGTATCTTTGCAAACAACTAACATAAATGGCTTTACCAACCTAACATGATTATTATGTGCGTACAATTCAAGATGTTTCTTTATATTTTCATGGTGATCAATGCCATCGTTAAGCTTAGTCTTATCCAATTGTTCCTCATTTAGGTTATAGGCTTTTAGATCTTTTCTAGTTAAGGCATATGGCGTTCTAGTGTATCCGTCTTTGATGGCTTGGCTGAGTGGGTACTCATATACGACGTTCTTGAACAATATGGCTTTATCGCCTTTTTGCACCTGAGGAGTGGCAGTTAACTCTAAGCCAATCAATGGTCTGAGCTCATTTATAGCTTTTGCACTGCTTTTGGCTCTATAGTGATGAGACTCATCCATGATCATCACAAGATCGTCAAGACCTTTCAAATGGTTGAAAAGACTGTCGCCGATGTATTCATTCGGATGCATGATGTTTCTTTCGTCGCTGTTGAATTTTGAAATGTTGAAGATAAAGATGTTTATCGAGTCTGAATCGCCGATTGCATGAATAGGCCTGTTTTTGTAATCATCGTCAGCCCATATGTTAGGGCGTTCCATCGAGAAGCAGCTAATGCCTTTGAAGACGTACTTCTCATTATCAGGAGACGGATTGCCTAAATCATTCTTCAATTTGTCATAGATTGTTATATTTGGTGCTACGACAAAAAAGTTTCTTATTCCATAGTGGGTGTAAAGATAGGTTATGAAAACACCCATAAGTTTTGTCTTTCCTACACCGGTAGCAAGAGCGAACGTCAAAGAGAGAAAATCATGCTCGAAGTCTTGGAATATGGGATACTTGCCATGGATATAATTCTTAACTGAGGGAAGATCCATGTCCTTCTTAAGCCTGATGTTGGATGTTATGTCATCCAATATTTCCAAGCTTTTTCTTTGAGGCTTGCGGAGATTCATTCGATTGGCTATATAGTTAATAGTGTATTCTTTGAAATCGTTATTCATACTTATTTTTCCTTTTTCTCTTCATCTTCTTCAAATGCACCTTCATATACAGGAGGATTAACTATATTCAAGTTGTAGTTATCCTTGTCGTATTCGCAGTCATTTAGGATAGATTGAGGGATCTTCTTAATAGAAATATTCTTGAAATCATCGCAGCAGCCTTCAACAAACGATTTACACACAATAAGCAAAGTCTCATCTTCTTTCATCTCCTGAGATATTGAATCAACCATGTCCCTATTAACGTTAGTCGTGGTGACATAAAGATAAGAATTATTATCAGCAGAAGATTGCTTCCAATAAACTTCTTTATCCGGATTGTATTGATAACCCTCATGCAGTGCTATCGCCGAGGCTAACATATCAGCGTTATATTGTGGATTGATGATTGCTTGGCCAAAAGCATCAGTCTTGATAAGAGTAGGAGCGAGCTCATAAAAACGATATCCAATATGAGAAGTCTCTTTTTTAACTCCGTATTTATCTTTATCATTAATAACCATGTCTAATCTAGGTTTACATAATTCATAAGCATGATTACCTAATTCAATTCCGATAAAGTTAAAACCACTTTTTATAGCTACAGCTGCTGTAGTACCAGAGCCTAAAAAAGAATCTAAAATAAAATCATTTTTCGTAACACCACTAAGTTCTATGAGAAATTTAATCCATTCTTCTGGTTTTTTACCACCATTAAAATAGCCATATCCTTCATAACCAGCGTTATTAAAGACAAGTGTTTCATCATAGAAGTTAGGATAAGGAAGGCCTTTATCCTCTTTTGAATTCTTAGGAGTTGCTTGAAAATAAAATCCATTTTTTGATTCCGCTTTTTCGGGCTGCATAATGTATCTGTATCCTAGTCCGTCACCATTTATTCCCATGCCATTAACTTTATACAAAGTTCCTAGTCCATCTTTTTCCCTCCTAGTGCGTAAAAACATTTCATAATATTCGGAAGCAGATCCTTTTTGTGTAATTAAGCTGCCACGAATTTGATATTGTTTAAACTTACCTTCACCTGGTTCCTTTTTTGTTATTTTATAAGAATCACTTTTGAATATATCAACATCATATATTCCAATTTTAATTTTTTGTACTGGTGAATTTAATAGTTCAATATCATATTTATAATCAAGAAGAGGATTTTTAGTGTCAGTTCTTCTAGGAGCAGTGAATTTCCCAGTCTTTCTGTACATTAAAACTTGTTCTATACATAATTGCCATCTGGTATCTTTACGAAGAATTCGATTTTCGTGTCTTACTTTGACATAAAATGTGGTTTCATAATTATGCCTTCCAAAAATTTCGTCACATAAAACTCTCAAATACGAGGCTTCATCATCATTTATCTGGATAAATATGCAGCCATCATCAGCTAAAAGTTTTCGAAGTATAGTTAATCTCGCATTCATCAAATTAAGCCAAATACTATGCTCTAAATTATCGTCATAATTATTAAATGCATTTCCTGTATTATATGGAGGATCGATGTAGATGCATTTTATCTTTCCAGCAAACTTTGCTTCTAATGCTTTTAATGCCAAAAGGTTGTCGCCATGGATAAGCATATTTTGAGTATTAGGATCTTTAGAAATATTAGATAAATTTGGGTTCTCAATTAAAACACGTGGTTCTACATTGATTGGTTTATCTTTGCCATACCATGTTAGTTCTAATTTATTACCCATTTTCTTCAATTCTCCTCACGCTATTAACAGACACTAAAAACTAGTCGCCTAAGTATCATTACGGGATATTATTTTACCAAAAACATGCATTTTGTTAAAGACTGAGAAGCCCATATTTGAATCATGTCCGTTTTTTTTGCCCCAAAAAAACACCACCCGGGCTTTTGACCAAGATGGTGCGTTCTCTCTTATTCCTTGTACTTAGAAGGTCTATAGTGCTCTCGATGGTGTTTGAGATTCATGATTCTGATGAGCGATGTCTATCTGATTTTGGCCGACGGGTATAGGGGTATCATTTCTTCAATAGGGTATCGTTTTCCTAATAGACTTGTGTTTGTCTAATAGGGTCATCGTTTGTCCAATAGGTATGTCTGGCCTGATTTTGGTGTTTCCTGAGGAAGGATTTCTATTAGCTAAACTATTCAAATACGAAAAAAGCCCCATTTTGCTGGGACTTTATGGTTAATTTTGATACCCTTTGATTGTATCAAAACCGTGTATACGTAATGGTGGAGCTGACGAGAGTCGAACTCGCTACCCTCTGCGTGCAAAGCAGATGCTCTCCCAGTTGAGCTACAGCCCCATTTGTCGACGGCTATGTATTATATCAAATCTTTTTAAAAAGAAAAGAGTTATTTTTATAAAAGTGAAGAATATAGGTTTATGAGGTCTTCTCCTTCAAATTTTAAACAGAGATTTAAGGCTTCTTTTAAATCCATCCACTTCAAAGAAGTGGATTCACCATCTGTTATCTTTTCTTTTTGTCCTTTGGTCGGATATGCTAAATAGGCAAATACTATGGTGTGTGCTTTATCTCCGTTAGGCCAGGAGAAGTTGAATCTTTCTATAAAGCCCAAGTCTTTAACGATATGTACATCTAAGCCTGTCTCTTCTTTAGCTTCTCTAAGAGCTGTTTGCTCAATTGTTTCGTCTAATTCCTGGCATCCACCAGGAAAAGCATGCATTCCATTGTCTGTTCTTGTCTCTACCAAGACTTTTCCATCTTCTCTTTGAATCAAAATCGAGGCACAGGTTATAAAAATTCTTTCGTGACCGACCTTGCTTCTTATAAATTTGATGTAATCCATATTTACATCCTTACTTTCATGAAGACATTCTTTAAGTTTTCATCACTTTTTATCTTATAAGGAACGTAGTCTTCAGTATATCCTTGCCAATATCCATTTTTATCCTTAGATTCAAAAAGAACCGTTCTCTCCTGTCCTTTTATAGATTCCTTGTATTTCTCAGCTTCTTCGTTTGACAATACTATTAATCTTTTTGCTCTATCATGAGCTATATTTCCATTTATTTGATTCTTCATCTTTCCTGCTGGTGTGAATGGACGAGGAGAATATGGAAAGACATGAATCTTCATAAATTCGACTTCTTTGCATATGTCATATGTGTTTTGGAAATCTTCCTCGGATTCACCAGGGAATCCCACGATTACATCAGTAGATAAGGCTAGGTTAGGGATTTTATCCTTTAATCTTCTCACAGTGTTCATATATAACTTTGAATCGTATCTTCTTCTCATAGCTTTGAGGATTTGATCACTTCCGGATTGCAAAGGAAGATGGATATGTGGAACAATTGATTTGGAGTTTTTCATGAATTCCAGGAATTCATCACTTACTCTGGTCGGCTCTATGGAAGATATTCTAACTCTACAATCAGTTCCACAGATATCATCTATGTCTTTTAACAATTCGACAAAGTTATATGTCGGGTTGTCGGGATCGACATAACAATCCGTGTCGATTCCAGTGATGACTATTTCATGGAAATTGTTCCTTACTAATGTTTGTACTTCCCTAAGTATAGATACTCTATTCCTGCATCTGGATTTTCCTCTCACGAAGGGAATGACGCAAAAAGTACAAAATCCATCGCATCCATCCTGAATTTTGACATAGGCCCTACTTTCGGTGTAGAAATTTTGAATTATCAAAGGCTCATAGAAGAAGGTTCTAGTATTCTTCGCTATTTGGAAATAGTGAAAGTCAGGATTAGATACAGCTTTTTCTATATTTGCTGGTATGTCTATTCTTCCTTCAGTTCCAACCACTATTTTTATTTGAGGAATTTCCTTGAATTTAGAATATGATAGTTGTGAGAAACAGCCCATTATGACCAGCGTTGCATTAGGATGATCTCTGACTATGTCATGGATTCTCGTAAGACATTTTCTTTCGGCTGTAGCTGTTACTGCGCAAGTATTTAAAACATATATGGCTGGATTTTCTTCCGTGTGTATATAACCCATCCTTTCCAATGCTTCTCTCACAGCTTCAGTTTCATAGAAATTGACTTTGCATCCGAAAGTTATCGTTTTAAATGTCTTTTTGGTCATCTTTATCATCTTCTTCCTCTTTTTCTATTTCTTTCTTTATTTCCTTTTCAGCCTTTTTCAATGCTTTGTTTTCTTTTCTTTGTGCCTTTATTTCTTCTTGTTTCAAGTAGCTATACAATTTAAAAGATATGAAACCCAAAGAAAATAATGAATCTATGAATTTTATTTTATCGAATGAATAATAAGTCTCTACTAATTGCTTTATTCTATCAAGAAGATGCTTTCTATTTTGAATCTCTAAGAATTGGTCGAAATATGGGATTGCTCTTTCCAATGTTCCCTGATCAGTTACTATATAGATTGTGTCGACTTCTAAGTCGACAAAGGCCATAGAATCGCCCATTGGGCTTTTCATGACTGGAATCCAATTCGTAAACATCGAATCGAACAATCTATATCCATACTTTTCAAAAGGGTTTTCATAGAATGATGAAAATGTCTTTTGAGTTCTTAATGCTCTATAAGGAAGATCAGCTAAAGATTTTGTATCTATGACATAATGTTTATTTATGGTCTTAGAAAAGAAAGGTAAAGCAATGTAATCATCGCCATTTTTCATATAAGTCAAATGCTTTAAGTAGGATGGCAATGTAGTCAATCCTGTCTTCTTAGCTAAAGAAGCTTTGTTTTCCAAGAATTTCTTGTTCATCAAACCTTTGATTATTATGTTTGCTTGAATTACTTCAAAATTAGTTCTAGCTTCTTGGTAGTGATGAGTTTCTTGAAATAGTGCTAAATAATTAGAATGAAGATCGAAGAATCTTTTAGCTCTGGTGTCTTCGATGTGCTTTGGAATGGCGTAAAACAAATAATTGAATAGATTGAACTTCATTAAAGAACACCCCTTATTTAGGTTTCTATTCTATCACGCTTATTTACAAGTTTCTCCTGTTTTTTGTTTTTGAAATAATCCATCACTAATTTTTATAAGAAAAACAGGAGGTCAAATTGATGAAAAAGACTAAAGCTTTACTTAAGATGGAAGAACAAGCACAAGAAACATTGCTCGATAAAAAGAATTTGGGTTCATGTGCTTGTATCTCAGTAAGAAGGGATTATGGAAATCCCTCATTGCTATCTGTGTTTTTACTTTTGAACATAGCTGTATTGGAGCATAACCCATTTGCATATAAGGATTTGTCCAAAACTTTTTCTTTGATTGGAATGAATAATATTTCTTTGTTTTTAACTAAGTTTGAAGAGACTAAGAGGATAGGTGCCTAACAATACTTTTACTTAGTATGTGGTCTATGTTGTAAAATAGAAGTGTGAATCTATTATATTCATTTTCAGTTCATGACATTGTGGATTCTATACTCAGGCAAGGGAGTATAGATACTAGAATCTTCAATTCGGAAACTATGCAAGAAGGCACTAGAATGCATAAGAAGATTCAAGATTCTTCTGGAGGAAACTATATTCCAGAAGTTCCTTTGGAGACCACATTTGATAATGGTGATATCGTTCTTGATATTCAAGGCAGAGCTGACGGCATAATTCATAACATTGACGGTTCTTTAACAGTTGATGAAATAAAAACCACTGTCGAAGATTTGGAGAAGTTCAAGGACGAAAATATAGTTTGGCATCAAGGTCAGGCAAAAATGTATGCGTGGATGATTCTTAGAAACAGCAACGGCCATACTAAATCGATAAAAGTTCGTGTCTCTTACTATAAGCAAGGCCATATCAAAGATAAACTTATAGTGGAAGAAGATTTTACATTTGATGAATTAGATAGGTTTGCCAACGATTTAATTCATGAATTTATAGCTAGACTCAAAGAGAAAGGTCAACATAACTTGTCTAGAAACAAATCCATCGATTTCCTAGAGTTTCCATATAAAGAATATAGACCTGGTCAGCAAGACTTGATAGCTTTTTCTGATCGAATTCTTTTAGAAGAATCAAAAGGTTATGTCGAAGCACCTACAGGAATAGGAAAGACTGTCTGTGTTTTATATCCTTTCATAAAAAACTTTAAGGAAGGGAAGACTTCTAAAATATTCTATTTGACTTCTAAGAACTCCATAAAGAGACAAGCATTGAAGACTGTTGATGCTTTGGTAAAGGAAGGTGCTGATCTAAGATGTGTTGCCATTACTGCAAAAGAGACTATTTGCATGAATGATGAGGGTTTCAAGAAACATTGCAACCCTGATGAATGTCCTTTTGCCAAGGATTATTATTCAAAGATATACAAAGTCATAAGGCAAGCTTTGAGTGAGAAAAAAATCTTTGATGAAGATGACATCAAAGAAATAGCTATGAAGAATACGATTTGTCCTTTCCAGTTGTCGTTGGATTTAGCCGTCAATTCCGACATTTGCATTTACGACTATAACTACGTCTTTGATCCTGTAGTTGGCAATCCAGAAATTATGGATTCGAATTTACCTTTACCTTATACTTTGTTAGTCGATGAAGCTCATAATCTTCCTTCTAGAGCTAGAGAAATGTATTCTGCTAGGTTGGATAGAGAATTCTTTATGAATGTTTATACTGAATTGACTGGAAGAAAGACTTCAAAGTTAAAATCAGCCATAGTCGATATCATAAGTTGGTTTGATATGCGGAAATCTGATAAGGATATCGAGATATTGAACGAAGTTCCTGATGATTTTATCACTTTATTGAAGGGATTCCAGGAAGAAGGTTTGAATTTGGAAAAGAAGCCTGATGCCAAATATCCAGATAGCTATGTCTCATTGAAATCAGCTGTTAAAGGTTTTCTTAAATTACCTTTGAAAGGAAAGGAAAACTATTCTTACGATATAACCTATTACAATGGAAAAGCCGATGCTATTCATATATTTTGCTTGGATGCTTCGGAATATATCAGAGATATCAGCGATAGATTCAATGCCACTTTATTCTTCTCCGCTACTTTGTCTCCGGTAGATTATTACATCAGTCTGTTGGGTGGAACAAAAGATGACGAAGTGAACAAGTTACTAAATCTCCCATCTCCTTTTGAAAGAAGGAATAGATTGGTTATGGTAGATTCTATTCCATCTCTTCGTTATGCCGACAGGAATATCTCGCTTCCTAGAGTGCTGAATTCTATTTATCAGATGGTCAGAGAAAAGAACGGAAACTATTTTCTTTATTTTCCATCGTATGAATATATGCTGATGGCTTATGAGAGGTTTGAAGGATTAGGTGAATTTGTTTGTATCAAGCAAGAACGAAACATGACGCCTAGTGAAAGAATTAGATTTTTAGATGAATTTGAGGAAGATCCCTTGAGAACTCATCTAGGATTCTTAGTCCTAGGTGGCGTATTTGGAGAAGGGATAGAATTAAAGCCCCATGCCTTGAATGGAGTTGTTATAGTATCTACTGGTATTCCTGGTATAGGATATGACAATGATAGATTGAAACAATATTATGCAGGTAAGGGATTGAACGGATTTGACTATGCCTATACCTATCCAGGATTCAACAAAGTAATACAAGCTGCAGGAAGAGTGATAAGGAATGTAGATGATAAGGGTGTTATACTCTTTATAGATAGGCGATTTGGTCATTCTAACTATAGGAAACTACTGGATGAAGTCTATCCTGATAGAATATATGTAAGTTCTCCACAAGAGGTTAGAGAAGAGACAATGAAGTTTTGGAAAGAGAGGAGCTGAATATGGATTACCCACAAGATCACATCAGAAATTTTGCTATCACTGCTCATATAGATCATGGAAAGACTACACTTTCAGATCGTATTTTGGAGATGACTGGAGCAGTTCAAGAAAGAGAATTGTCCACCCAAATGCTAGATGATCTTCCTTTGGAGCAAAGACGTGGAATCACAGTCAAGTTGAACGCAGTTAACTTGGATTACAAAGCTAAGAACGGGGAGCATTATTTGTTCAACCTCATCGATACTCCGGGACATGTCGATTTCACTTATGAAGTTTCACGCTCTCTTTCTTGTTGTGAAGGTGCAATTTTATTGGTTGACGCTACTCAAGGAGTTCAGGCTCAAACTTTGGCTAATGCCTATTTGGCATTGGATGATAATTTGAAGCTGCTTCCAGTTATCAACAAAGTAGATTTGGCAACTGCTGATCCTGAAATGTGCAAAGAGGATTTGATCGAGACTTTGAATATAGATCCTGATGATTGTATGATGGTTTCCGCTAAAACTGGTCTTGGTGTTGGAGACTTGTTAGAAGCGATAGTCCAGAGACTTCCTGCACCCAAAGGTGATAGAAATAAACCCTTGAAGGCAATGATATTCGATTCCAAATTTGATCCTTATCGTGGAGTTGTTATCCTTTTAAAGATTGAGGAAGGCACTGTTAAACTTGGCGATAGGGTTAAGATGATGTCAAATCCAGAAGAGACTTATGTTGTTCAAGAGCTAGGCTTTAGAACACCTAAGGAGCAAAAGAGGAATGTCCTTTCGGCAGGAGAGGTCGGATATCTTTGTGCTCAGATAAAGGATATTAAGAAAGTGAAAGTCGGTGATACTTTGACCAATGCTGATGTCCCTGCTGATAAACCATTGGATGGATTTAGACCTATGATGCCTATGGTTTATTCCGGTTTGTATCCGACTGATAATAAAAACTTTGAAAAGTTGAGGGAAGCATTGGAGAAATTATCATTGAACGATGCGGCTCTCGTATTTGAGCCTGAAACATCTGTGGCTTTGGGGAGTGGATTCCGTTGTGGCTTTTTAGGACTCCTTCATATGTCTGTCGTTCAGGAAAGATTAGAAGAAGATTATGATCTTGATTTGATTTGCACTGCTCCTTCCGTCGTTTATGACATCACTTTGACTAATGGTAAACAAATGTTGATACAAAATCCATCCGACTTCCCATCTGATCCTTCTTTGATAAAGAAAGCTAGTGAGCCTTTTGTAAAAGCTGAGATCATGACTCCTCAAGACTATGTAGGACCTTTGATGCAGCTATGTGAATCTAGACGTGGAGAATATCAAGGAATGGATTATATCGACACTAAACGTGTATCGTTGAAATATATTCTTCCTTTGAGCGAAGTCATCTTTTCATTCTTCGATAGATTGAAATCATTATCTGCCGGTTATGCTTCTTTGGATTATCAGCCTATTGGATATAGAGATTCGAAATTAGCTAGAATGGATATTCTTCTCAACAATGAAAAAATAGATGCTTTGACGACGGTTGTGTTTAGGGATACAGCATATCCTAAGGCTAGAGCTATAGTCGACAAGTTGAAGGATGTCATTCCTCGTCAGCAATTTGAAATTCCAGTCCAAGCTGCTATAGATTCTAAAGTCATCGCCAGAAGCGATATCAAGGCTGTTAGAAAAGATGTTCTCGCAAAATGTTATGGTGGCGATATTTCAAGAAAGAAGAAGCTTTTGGAAAAGCAAAAAGAAGGAAAGAAGCGAATGAAGGAATTCGGTAAGGTTTATGTTCCTCAGGAAGCCTTTATCGCTGTTCTTTCAGTCGATCCTACTGATGTAAAGAAGTAATTTCTCGGTTTATCTAAGTTACACACACAAATTTAAAATTAGTAGTAAAATAGTAGTTAGTTAATGGAATGTAGAGGATTTGAACATGTATGAAGAATTGAAACGTGCCAGTATTTTTAGTGACAAAGAATATTTGTCCCTTGATGAACTCAAGGCACGTTTTAATTTGCCTGATATTACTCCTACATGGGAGAAGGTTAAGGAATACCGCTCATTATTTAGATATGATTTAGCAATAAAAACTCCCGAGAAGAATCCTTACTATATAACATTGAATAGATTGGTGTTGAATAAAGTCTCTTCATTGGAAAGAAAGTTCTTCTTAATATGCGCTAAGTTTTCTGGACTATCAAAGAAAGGCCAGAAGAAATTTAACAATGAATCATTAAAACTTGGATTGAGATGGATTAGCGATAATTATAGACTTGGACTTTCTAACATCGACATCTCTTCCATTGTTAATGGTCAGTATAATTCAGATGAACCTAAGCTAAAAATATTAAAGAATTATTTGAAGATGTCCGAAGGATTAAATAATATATGTTCCTTAGATTATTCTAATCTTTTGAATAATATAAACAATTATTTATTAGGAAATTTAGATCAGACTAGGCTTCAATATAGAAATATAGATGAGAAAGACAATGATTTTCTTTCAAATAAAGATTTGCTTCAAGGTGAATTGAATGATTTATTAATTTTTTTAAATGGTAACGAATCTATTTCATTTATCTTAAAGGTTATAGCTTTCTTATATCAGTATACTTACTTATGCCCATGCTCTTATTTCAATCAAGAGACTGGAAGTTTGTTGACCAAGTGTTATTTATCTTCAACTATATTTCCAAATTCTGGCCAATGGTTTCCAACAGAAAGCCTGTACTTTTCTTTTAGTGGAAATATGTTAGATAGAGCTAAGCTTTCATTGAAGACTGGTGATTTGACTTATTTTGTCATTTCTAGCCTAGATTTGCTTGATATGAATCTAAATAATATTGAAAGAAGCTTGAATGATATTGAAGAAAATGATGTCTCAGATAAAATTGCTGAAGAAGAAAATTTGAAGAATGTCAATTCTTCTAGTTTCTTGATTAAGGAAGGCTCGATTGGATATAAAAAATATGATTCCATGGCTCCTAAAGCTGAGAATTTCAATGATGATGAAGTTTATCACATGGGTGAAAATAACATTACTATGGCTAGTGTTTCTTCTTATTCTACTAGTAAATATCCTAAAGAAAGCAAAAATAGCAATTCTCCATTGAATGATGAGATTGTTAAACTTATGGAAAAGCATCCGGTTTTGAAATGGGCTACTGCTCATTTCTATGTAACCCATAGAACTATAGGCAGCTTTTATACGATAAGTCAATTTAAAATAATCGAAAATGTCGCTTATGAGACTGCTAGAACTTCGATGGATTTATTGGCTAATCTCGGATTCTATAAAAAGAGCAAAACTGCCAAGAAGTTCATCTATTCACCGATTCCTAAAGGAGTGATTTAATCTATGAATTCAGCTTTAATTATTATATTGTGCGTTGTCTTTGTAATCGTGTTAGTAGTTGCTTGTGTTTATTTTCTTGTGCCATCTATTAGAAACAGAGATAAAGGAAAAAAAGAAACTGTTCAAGAAATCGCAGAAAAAGAAGTTAATAACATGATTGTGACAAGTGTGAAGCAGCAAATTGGTGATCCTAAAAAAGATATGGAAGATGAGAAAGTAAAGAAAGCTTTAGATTACTTGGAGAAGCTTGAAACAGATAAGAATATAATCTTTGACGACAAGGAATTGCCTTATATAATTCTTCAGCTTGTCGAATTTGATAGTAAGGAATTCTAAATGATGGATAAGCCAAAAAGCTTATATGTTCATATTCCTTTTTGTAGACATTTTTGTGCGTATTGCGATTTTCCCAAAGTATTGTTGAGTACCGGCTTTTCTAAGAAATATACTACTGCCCTTTTAGAAGAAGACAAAAGATATGCCGGATTGAGTTTTGATACTATTTATTTAGGCGGTGGTACACCTTCATGTATTCAAAGAGAAGAATTGAAATATCTTTTGAATGAACTTGTCTTAAGACATGGTCAACCTAAAGAATTTACAATTGAATGCAATCCGGAAGATGTAGATGATTCCTTTGTTAAATTAATTAAAGGATGTGGAATAAATAGAGTTAGTTTAGGTGCTCAAAGCACAGATGACTATCTTTTAAAAGATTTAGGAAGAACACATAGGTTTAGTGATGTTATAAGGAGTGTTAAATTACTTCAAAGCAATGGAATTAATAATGTCAGCTTAGATTTTATCTATGGTTTTGAAGGTCAAAAAATTGATGATATCGATAACGATATCGATAATGTTATCGCATTGAATATTCCACATGTTTCTTTTTATTCATTGCAAATAGAACCGAACACCATGTTTGCAATCAAACACAAAAATGAACCGGATGGTGATTTGTTGGCTGATTATTATGAACATATAGTAAAAAGGCTAGAAAAGGCTGGTCTTTATAGATATGAGATTAGTAATTTTGCAAAGCCATCATATGAAAGCAAGCATAATCTTTGTTATTGGTTATCTAACCCTTATGGTGCCATTGGAATGGGTGCGACATCTTTTGAAGATAACACTAGAATAACAAGGACTAGATCTATAGAAAAGTATTTGAATGGTCAATATTATTGGAAAGAAGAGAAAGAAGACAGCCATGATCTTGAATTTGACTTTTTAATGCTAAATCTTAGATTGACCAGAGGATTTAAACTCGATGAGTTTAAGAAAAGATTTGGCAAGGATTTTTTAGTAGCTTATAAAGACAAGATCAACTTACTAAAAGATGAATTTATCATACAAGATAAGACTGTAAAGGTTAAACCTGAAAAATTATATGTATTAGATTCAATTCTAGTAGATTTATTGAATTTTTAATTGAATTCACTCATTATTATCCACCTCCAATACTCATATTGATTGGAGGCTTTTTTATGAGAAAAATAATATTGTTATCTGTCTCTTTGGGATTGATAGAAGTCAATCCCATTCCACAAAATAGAATCTTTTTTGATGCTACACGGAATATTGATGGTGTTTTATTGAGTGTTAAGACCACTTTAGATTCAAATTTGATTTTTAGTGAGATGAATTCTGTAGAATTAAAAGCAAATGAATGGATTGAAATAACGATTCAGAAATGGAAATTTCAAGATTCGAGTATTAACTTTTATATAGATTCATTAGCCGGTAGAATTAACTATATATTGAATCCGTTGATTTCAATCGGTAGTGAAGGATTCTATGAAAATGACTTGCTTAGTAATGATGATAAACCCATAATCAAGGAAAAATTGACATTATCTTTTTCAAATGATTATTGTTTAGATATTAATGATAGTTTGTTCTATTTAAATTATAAAGTAAATGATAGATTCATTGATGCTTGGAGTAATAAATATGTTTTATTAGGAATTTCAAATAATAAAGTTGAAGGTGGTAGATTTGATATGAGTAAAGGCGGAGTTTTACTCGATATAATAAATCAAGATGTTAGCAACTTTGATTTTGATTCTTCAATCAAATTCAAAGAATCGATAAGAGACGCACCAGGCAAGTTATTTATTGAAGGAGTAATCGACATAGAAGCGGATTTTATATTTAAACCATATACTTTGTTTGGAATAGAAGGAAGGTTTAATTTATATGAAAAGTAAGTTTTTTGCCTTTGTTTCTTCTTGTATATATTTATTATCTTTTATGACTATATACAATATTAAAAATAACGAATATGAATATAAAAGAATAAATTTAAATCTCAAATCAATAGGTGAAAAATGCTTTATTGAATCCTTGGATTTCAACAAGAGTAATCAATCTTTTGAAATTCATCACAATAGATTTGAGTTACTTATGAATAATTACATTTCTGATTTAAAAGATGGATATAAGTATTCTTTTTTCTTTAATGTATTTGAAAATAAAGAGATAAAGATAGATTATTTTTCTTTTTTAAAAGAAGAACCTTTTTATAGTTTCACTCAACGTTTATGGGTGGGAAAGGATTAAACTATGAATAAAAATGAAAAAAAACTGATTAGGCTTATCAAGTGTTGTTGGAAAGATTTGTTGTGTGGATTAATAGTCAGCTTTTCTCTTTTTGTCTTCGACAATTCAATAGCGATGTTTTTATTGTTTCTAACTATTTCAATAGTTACATCAATCTCTATGGGCTTTTATAGACTAAAGAAGATGGATAGCAGTAAAGATAATATGATTGATTGCTCAGTAGCAATAAGAATTGGCTTGATATTATCTAAGGCAGATGATATCGATGATGCTATTAAGGAGTTTGGCAAAGAATGTCAGTCTTCTAGTTTGATTTATCAAACCATAATAAATAAAGAATTTGATTCGTTGATTTCTTATAAGGAAATAGGTGAAATTACTAAAGACATGATCGAATGCCACAACAATAAAAATTATGATGGAATAAGATTAAATATAACCAAGTTAATCGATATCGAGAATCAAAAAGAACAAACCTTTAAAACTACAGAAGATATGCGTAGTACAGGATTGATAATGTCTTTGTGTATATCGATACCTTTGATGTTTTTCCCTGTAATAACATTGATCAATGAAACTCTTTCTAATGTTGAATGGCTAGGTTTAGTTTTGGAACTGATATCAATTATATTTTTTGAGATAGTTGAGTTGTATGGGAGCAACCTCAATAAAAAGGAAAGGAGACTTGTAAAATGAAATACAATAATTTAAATCTTAAAAACAAAAACAAAGTATTGAAATATTCTTCATTGTCTTTATTAGTGATGGGATTGATATTGATAGTTGTTTTGAAGCTATATTTCGAATGCTCCAATTTTTTGGCATTGGGAATTTTCTCTATATTTTTATTATTCGGGCTTTTAGGCTATTGGTACTTCGATAAGAAAGAAAAAGGAAAAGGCTCTATAAGCGATGTGCAAATCAAAGAAGCCTTGAAAATTATAGGTTCTAAACTTGAATGTGGATCATCTTTAGTCGAAGCAACTGAATCATTAGATTCCCAAGTTTTGGATGTGATAAATAACTATTTGGAAGATGGGACAGGGTTTATTAATAATTCCAAATACAAGTATTGTTTTGATTTGGTGAAAGAAAATAAAAATGAGAAGAACTTGATGATCATTGGCAGCATTATTCAGGAAAAGACTAAAGATAATGAGGTCAAATCCAGAAAAGAACTCGGATATTTAGGATTGGCTTTCTTATTCATAGAGATGATTTTAGTTTTTGTAGCCATTTTTATATTCAAACAATGAAAAGCAAAGCTTTATTTCTTTTGTATTCTTTCTTGATCGTTTTTTCTTTTCTAGCTTCTATCGATGGTATGCAAATCAATTATTTGGAATCAGATTTCTTTCAAAGCTACTATAAAATTCAAAATCATATAAGAAGTGGAAAAAATATAAATGATGTTAATTTAAATAATGATATGTTTATAAGCGAATATTATTTAAAAGATGGGTTGGTAGAGTTTAAAATCGAAAAGACAGTTCATTTTTGTTTGCTCGGAAAGAGAAAAATAGAAAAAACATATGTTGTTTATTTGAAAGATTATTTGTTTCAACCTTCTTAGACTTGAACATAAATAAAAGAAGCATAAAATATGTATGCTATTTATTTAAAAGAATAAAGGAGAAAATTTATGATAGATATTTTTGATGATTTGAACAAACGTGGATTATTGGATAGTTATTCAGATAAAGAAAAGATTAGAGAATTGCTCAAGACTCCACAAACAATCTATTGTGGATTTGATCCTTCAAATAAGTCGATGCAATTAGGAAACTTCATCATGATTCATATTTTGTCCAAGCTTCAAAAAGCTGGTCATAGAATCATTGCTGTCGTCGGCGGTGCAACTGGTATGATTGGAGATCCTTCAGGAAAGAAATCCGAGAGAAGCTTTTTGGAACCCGAGCAAGTAAATTACAATGTTGAGTGCTTGAAAAAACAGCTTTCAAAATATTTGGACTTCTCTGATTCTAACAAAGGTATTTGTGTCAATAATTATGATTGGTGGTCAACTACAAACGTTCTCACCTACTTACGTGATTTTGGAAAAATGATGCCTATCAACTATATGTTGGCAAAAGAAATAGTCAAATCTCGTTTGGAAGTTGGAATTTCATATACAGAATTCTCATATATGATCCTTCAAGCTGGTGATTTCTGGAATTTGAGGTCAAAATATGGTTGTGTAATGCAAATCGGTGGTGGTGATCAATGGGGTAATCTAACTACTGCATTGGATTTTGTTAAAAAGAAGGAAGGGGAGAAATGCCCTTGCCAGGTCTTCTCTGTCAAATTGATTTGTGATTCTAACGGAAAGAAGTTTGGAAAGAGCGAAAAAGGAGCTTTGTTCCTCGATCCTTCTATGACTTCTCCTTTCAACATCTATCAATACTTCATCAATGTAGCTGATAACGATGTCGGAAGATATCTCTATATTTTTGATGATCGTCCTTTGGAAGAACTCGATGCTATTGTTGCTGAACACATGCAAGCTCCAGAAAAGAGAATGGGTCAAAAAACTTTGGCCTATTCGGTCACTTCTCTCGTACATGGAAAAGAAGCTGCCGATGAGTGTGTGAAGATGACTGAAGCTATCTTTAGTGGTGATTTCAAGAATCTAAAAGAGCAGTCCTTGTTGGACTTAGCTCGTTCTTTAGATGCTATTGAAGTTGAGCCTGGTATGAATTTAGTCGATGCTTTGATAGCTACAAAATTAGCTTCTTCTAAGCGTGAGGCTAGGGAATTCTTAAAAGGGAATGCTGTAAGTTTGAATGGAGAAAAGGTGGTCGATCCAAATATGATATTAGATGGATCTAACGCTTTAGATGGAAAAGTTTTCTTCTTAAAACGTGGAAAGAAGAATAATGCTGCTATCATTTTGAAATAATGTTTAATTATTAATTTCATTATTCAATTTTTTGTTAAAAACGCTTTTTTAAAATTAAATTCGTATTTCACTTTACAAAATTAAATATAAAAATTTATTATTTTTAATTTTATATCAAAGTGTCTCGAATTTATTCAATTTTTTGGATTTTTTGTGTACTTTTTTGGTGGATGATTATTTTCCCATGGTAAAATAAAGAAGACGTAAGCGAAAGGAAAGGTAATGATTTTATGAAAAGAATTAAAAAGTTGTTTGCTAGTCTTTGTCTTATGTCTATTCTATCTACGGTGCCGTGTAATTTTTTGCCCAATGTGCAAAATAACGGTAATTGTGGTTTCAAATGCAAAGTTTATTCTTCCGATAGCGGATTGAAGAAAAGCTCGTATGGAAACTTTAAGTATGAATTGAGTAATGATTATTCATGTTATGTTATCGGAATGGAAGAAATGGGATTATTCGGTGCCCATGATGTCTTTGAATATTTAGATAATGGTGGTGTTATTATGGTTAATGATTCTTCTGTTTCTTTAGATGACTTTAAGGAAATGGCAGATTATGATTTTGGTAGCGTTTCTTTTTTAGGCGAAGAAAAACAAGGAAGTGTTCTTTTTAAAAACAACGATAAACTCGATGTTTGGTCTTATAGTCTTGAATTCTTAAATGATTTGGAGATTAATGATGAGGGTTTGCTAATAGATAAAATTAGTGAAGCTTATAATGAGATTTCAATTGAGCAATTTGCAGAATGGGTTTATACCGTTATTCAGAATATCATTGGAGATAATAATGAAGAACCTTATCCTGAGGAAATAGAAGAGGAGAGGGATTTAGGTACAGCAAAGACATTTGTAATGGTTCCTTTACTTTCCAAACCATCTGAACTTGTTTGCTCGTATAAGATAATGGCTACAGTTAAGCAAGGACAAAAATATTTTGATAAAGATACAGGATTAAGCCATGGAATTTACGACATCATAACTGATTTTGGCGTTGATGCTGAAGAAAATTATGCTATAACTAAATATGTACCGAGAATTTATACAGATGAAGATATATTAGACGAAACATACATACAATCGGATGATGTAACGCAGTATACTTTAGGAGGAAAAATAGGATTTGATGGTGTTAAGTTAGGTGCTGATGTTGAATATGACTATACTTATACTGTATCCAGTACAGGTCAAGAAGTTGTGAATGATTTTCCTTATGGAAGAAACTATCGAGGCTGGCAGATGAAACCGACAAAAGATGATAATTTTGGTGCATCTTACCGAGTTCAACCAGGTATAAGAATTATTTCTAGAAATGATCGAAAAGAAATGTCAGCATCATTAAATTTCAATACTATTGAGGCGAGAGATAGAGGATTTCTTTGGATTTTTTATAGCAAACTAGCTCTTGCTGATAGTTATAGACATACTTTGAAAATAAGTTGGACAGCAAATGATGTTTTAAGTCAAACAGAGGATATAGGATAGTTTTTTATGAAAAGAAAAGCATTGATATTAATTTCATTATTATTAAGTTTGTTTGGATGCAAAGATGGTACAGAAACGTCTTTATCCTCCTCTATGGATAAGGATAAAACCATCGCAGACGAAAACCTAAATATTAATTTGAATTATAAGTTTTCTAGCATTGTTGTAGATGAATCAAAAACAACTTCATATCTTAAAAATATTGGAATGGTTTATGGAAGTGGGTTTGTTTTCGATTTGACACAATTAATTTCTGAAGAAGAAAAAGCTACACATTTGGAATACTATTTTTTAAATGATGGATCCAATAAATCAGCAAAAGTATTTTCTTTTGATGATATCGACTATTATTACAATGAAAACGAATTTTTTTCTAAATTAAATATGCAAGAATATTTTAATGTTCAAAATCAGATATCAAATTGTTCTTTTGTCTTTGTTGATACTAAAAATAAAGGTAATGATGTTATAGACACATTTGAAACTACAGATGCCTTTTATGATTTCTCCATGGATATTGGTCAAAGTTTCACTAAAACAACTTTAATTTTCACTAATAATGTGTTAACTAAAATAATAGGTGTTCTTCCAAATAGTTTTAAAGATTCATTAGTTGGTGTTGATGGGCTTGAAAATTTAACTTTGTATAATGAAATCGAAATTAGTGATATCGGAAATGCTCAAGCACCTCATGAAGTAAAAAAATACGAATTATAAATCTAACGTAAAAAGGATTGGAAATCTAATTCCAATCCTTTTTTTATTCAAAAACAATAACAATTAAGCTTCTTTTGTTGTCTCGCCCATTGAATAAGTGATTGTTGCAGTGGCATCACCTTTAATCGACTCTGTATCAGGTACTTTTGTATTTGCTGTTGTTGTTGTATTTGGAAGTGTATATTCATAGACATAATTGAAGGTTAAGGTGTAATCGATGGTTGCATCAACTCCGCTTGTTAAACCTAATTCGTTGACAGTTATGTATCCTGACATCCCTGCACCACTTCCTACGAAGTCTTCAAATGTAATATCTGGGGTATTAGTATCCCCTGTTCCTGCACCACCGCTGGTCTGAATCTTTGTCAATAATGCTTCTAATGCAGCTGTAAGTACTGAGGCTGGGAAATCGAATTCGATTTTCATAATATTCTCAGTCACTGAAAAATTTAATTCAGCCTTATCTTTACCTTCATATGAATTAATAGCTTTTGCCATAGAATCAATGTCTTTGGATGTCAAAACGACTAAATCTTCTTCCTTTAATGTTTGTGTTGTGGAATCCTTTCCAACTTTTTGGTCGAGCTGAGTCAATAGCTGAGTCAATATAGGGCCCTCACATTTTTTGAGGTCATAATTTATTACAGCTTCGCCTTGATTGTATTTCTCTGCTACCTTGTCTTGTGAATAATGAGCATCTGCATATGCTTTAGCTTCTTCAACAGTCATTTTGCCATCTTCTTTTGGCTGGGTTGCAACTGTTGTTCCGCTAACTCCATCTGTACAACTTGCAAGACTTCCTACCATCATCAATGAAATCAAACCTGCTTTTAATATTTTTTTCATAATTACATTTCCTTTTCTTTACGAAACAATTATAACAAATTTTTATTTATTTAAGAAGTTTAATATTTTTTCTTTCTCATTTGAATCTGAAGTAATCTTGGTTCTATCCAAAGCTGAAAGGAAATCATTCATTCTTTCTTCATATGAGGAATCAATTGTATTCATTATTGAATAAAATTCAGCTTGTTTTTCTTTGAAGTAATCGTATCCTTCTTTAGATAACAAGTCATTATGGATATTTAAATCGTTTCTTATGTAGAATTCGACGTTTTCTTGGGAATTCTTTATTAATTTTGGTATTGGAGAGGCTATTGTTAAAACTGTTGGATCTTCTTTACATGAAGTAATCAATATTTTTGTATTCTTGTTTTTCTTGACCTGATTTGCAGCACTGACAAAGGCAGATGGACCTTGAAATAAAAATATCATTGGTATACCGACAATATATAAGAAGTTAGTTAAGAATTTCCCTAACATGGATTGACCGAGGACATAGGTGGAAAGAACAGGCTTGCCTGCTGGACTCCTTGCTATTACCTTGCTAATTTCTTTATGTTTTCCTAATACTGACAAGACACTATATCCACCCCATGAATGTCCATAGAGGTATATAGGTCTTCCTTCAAATACTTTTGATTCTTTTATTGAATTGAGAACACTATCCAAGGTGATACGTCCAAAATGAATGCCTCTTTGCTTACTCCCACCAGACATTCCAGTACCGAATTGATCGAAAGCGAAGACTTCAAATCCATCATTAGTTAGAATGCCTATATCTAACAAATAAGAAAGGTGCGTTCTCCCATAGCCTGCTGACATTATTACAATCGGTCTCTTTTTTATGGAATTATCTTTTGGTGAATAGATGAACCCTCTCACTTCTTTATCAAAATCCGGCAATTTCTTTTTGATTTTGAAAGAAAGAGGGATTCTAGTAGTCCATTCTTCAATATCTTCAAACTGAATTTTTACAGGATCGTTGATTTCGTAAGTTCTAGCATTCCAAATAGCCTTATAACCTATATAAGAAAAGATAGAAGAGATTAGTAATATTCCAAATATTACTGAAAAGATAGAAATTAATGTAATAGTTAATGCGTTCATAGGTGAAATTATAAAACACAAAAGTGGGTTTGAAATAAGTTTTATCAAAATTAGCACTCTCTACTTGACATTGCTAATTTTCTAGATAAAATGATACTTGAGAGGTTGAAAGATGACCTCAGAGGAGGTGCTTTATGGCTGATACATCTAATCAATATACAAAGAAGACAATTGAGGCTTTGACACTAGCTAAGCAACTCGCTAGCAAATATCAAGCTCCTGAAGTTGGTGTTGTCCATGTCCTAAGGGCTTTGTTTGATCAACCTGATTCTTTCTATGTGAGAATTTTGGAGAAGCTCGATATAGATCCTAAACAGGTAAGTCAAATGATCGATTCCTTCATGAACAGCGTGAATAAGGTCCAAGGTGGAGCTGATATTGGATTTTCATCCGATCTTGAAAAGATGATTGAAAAAGCTAGAGATATCGAGAAATCGTTCGATGATGAATATCTTTCAGTAGAACATCTATTGCTTTCTCAATTCGATATCAATTCTTCAATTGTGAGAAATTTATCCAATATTCCTTCTTATGATAGAAAAAGTTTTGAAAAAGCTATTCGTTCAATAAGAGGATCTTCTAGGGTTACATCAGACACTCCTGAAGATACATATGAAGCATTGTCTAAATATGGAAAAGATTTGGTGAGCGAAGTGGCTAATGGAAAAATAGATCCTGTCATAGGAAGAGATGATGAAATCAGAAGGGTTATGACTATTCTAGCTAGAAAGACTAAAAATAACCCTATTCTTGTCGGTGATCCTGGCGTAGGAAAGACGGCTATTGTTGAAGGATTGGCGTGGAGAATATTCAAAGGTGATGTTCCTGAATCATTGAAGGATAAGACTATTTGGAGCTTGGATGTCGGATCCTTAATTGCCGGTGCTCAATATAGAGGTCAGTTTGAAGATAGATTGAAAGCTGTAATGAAGGAAGTCTCTAAGAGCAATGGAAAGATCATACTTTTCATCGATGAAATTCATACACTAATCGGTGCTGGTGCAACTGGTGAAGGCTCGATGGATGCAGCAAACATTTTAAAGCCTGCTTTGGCTAGAGGTGAATTGCATTGTATTGGTGCTACGACATTGAATGAGTATAGAAAGTACATCGAAAAGGATCCTGCATTTGCTAGACGTATGCAGCTTGTAATGGTGGATGAACCTACTATTCCAGATACTATCGCAATATTGAGAGGCTTAAAGAATGCTTATGAAAGTCATCATGGTGTTCAAATAACTGATGATGCTCTTATCGCTGCCGTAACCTTATCTAATAGATATATAACAGATAGATTTTTGCCTGATAAAGCTATCGACTTGGTCGATGAAGCCTGTGCTAGAACTAGAATGCAAATAGATTCTATGCCTGAGGATTTGGATGAAGTAAATAGAAAAATACTTCAGCTTCAAATAGAAAAGGTCTCTTTGAAGAATGATGATTCCGAATCTGCAAAGAAGAGATTGGCCGATATGACTAAAGAGATAGCTGAACTTTCAAGTCAAAGAGATTCTTTAACATTAAAGTGGCAGAATGAGAAGAAGCAACTAGATACCGCAAAAGATGCCCAAAAACAACTTGATAAAGCAAATTTGGATTTGGAAAGAGCAATGCAGAATGCTGATTATGAGACTGCTGCTAAAATTCAAAATGGCCTTATCCCTGAATTGAAGAAGAAATTAGCTACGTCTAAGGAAAAGACTGCAAAAGAAGGATTCTCTGATGTTGTCACAGAGGAATCCATCGCCCAAGTTGTCAGTCAATGGACTGGGATTCCTGTTGATAGAATGAATAAATCCGACGAACAAAAAGTTTTAGGATTGAAGAAGGAATTGGAAGATCGTGTCATAGGTCAAGATGAAGCTATACAAAAGATTTACGATTGTATTTTGAGAAGTAGAGCCGGAATTCAAGATAACAATAGACCTTTGGGTAGCTTCTTATTTTTAGGCCCCACAGGTGTAGGAAAAACTGAAGTTGCTAAAGCTTTGGCTGATGATTTGTTCGATGGCGAAGGTCAGATGATCAGAATCGATATGAGCGAGTACATGGAAAAATACTCGGTCTCAAGATTGATCGGAGCTGCTCCTGGCTATGTTGGATATGAGGAAGGTGGTCAGTTGACTGAGGCTGTAAGACGTAAGCCATATTCAGTTATTCTATTAGATGAAATAGAGAAAGCTCATCCCGATGTATTCAATATTCTTCTTCAGGTCTTGGATGATGGAAGATTGACAGATGGAAAAGGAAGAACTGTCGATTTTAGAAATACGGTCATCATCATGACTTCAAACCTTGGAAGCCAATACTTGCTAGAAGGAAATACTCCCGAGAATAAAGCAAAAGTAACTGAATTACTTAAGAGCACATTCCGTCCTGAATTCCTAAATAGAATTGATGAAACGGTTATGTTCAATAGTTTGACTGATGATGTCATAGATAAGATAGTAGAGAAGTTTCTTAATATACTTAAGAATAGATTGAACAATAGAGAACAAGGACCTATCGAGTTGACTTATGATGATGAAGTAGTCAAGAAGATACATAAAGATTCTTATACTCCAAGCTATGGTGCTCGTCCTATTAGAAGATATATTCAGGATAAGATTGAAACACCTCTAGCTATTGCAATGTTAGAAGGCAAAGTTATTAAGGAAGCTAAACTTGTTTTGAAGGATGGGCAGATAAGTATAGAAGGAAAGTAAATAAGTAATTGAGGACGGGCTTATGAAAGCCCGCCCTTTTTTGTGTGACAATATGTGTTCATAAATTTCAGGGAATAATTTTCTAATGATTGAAATCTTTCAAAGGATTGGTTCTATAGTTTTTTTTTAAGTTTGCTTAACCTAATAAGAGAAAAAAAGGAGTAAATATGCTTACCAAAAAAAGAATCGGATACGGAATTGCCAACATATGAAGAGGTACAGTTGATTCTGCTTTGGGTACTACCTCTTATAAAACAGATGTCAGCTCTGCTAAGTACACATCCGATTACAAGACTGCTAAAGATGTAATGGACGAGTTGAAGGAACTGCAGTATTGAAGAAAGATAATTCCGCACTTCCTTTCTAATAAAAAAATCAAAAAGATTGAAAAAACACTTGAAAAAAGTGCTCCTAGAGTATATACTTCCTAAGCTTGTTGGCACGATGTTTATCATCTCGCCTGATGATTGATCAAAAAAGTATCCTTTTGCCAAAAAGGGGAACATCATTCATCCGGGGATGGGGAAGCATCGCCTTGTCTAACAGCTTTAGAAAGGACAAATTAAATATGTCACGTTACACAGGACCTGTCTGGAAGGTTTCCAGACATCTCGGTTACTCCATCCTTGAAACTGGAGAAGAACTTGCCAAGCGTCCTTATGGACCTGGTCAACACGGTCAAGACCGTAAGAAGAAGCCTTCAGAATACGGAAGACAGCTTCTTGAAAAGCAAAAGCTTCGTTTTACCTATGGTATCTCTGAGCGTCAATTCCGTAGATACTTTGGTATCGCCAAGAAGTCTAAGGGCATCACCGGACTCGCATTTATGCAAGTCTGTGAGCAACGTTTGGACAACATCGTCTATAGATTAGGCTTTGCTACCACTCGTCGTCAAGCTAGACAATTGGTCAATCATGGACACGTATTGGTCGATGGCAAGAAGGTAGATATTCCTTCTTACCTTACCCAAATAGGTGAAGTAGTCACTTTGAAAGATTCTTCCAAGAGCTTAAAGATTGTTAAAGAAGCTTTGGAGAAGGCTACTACTCGTGTTCCTTATGTCGAATTTGATAAGACCAAGCTTGAAGGAAAGCTTACACGTCTCCCTGAGAGAAGTGAGTTGACTCCTGAAATCGATGAGGCTCTTATCGTCGAATTCTACAACCGTAAGTCTATTGACTAATCGGTCTAATTAGTTTAATCTAATTACCGTTCCGCACATCGTTCGGTAGAATAGGTGTGAGTAATGGCGGATATGGTGAAGCGGTTTAACACTCCGGACTGTGAATCCGGCATGCACGAGTTCGAACCTCGCTATCCGCCCCAATTTGGAATTAATAGTTTGGCTGTAAGGCCAAACTTTTTTTGTCTTAAAGTCATTTTAAGCTTATTATTGACATTTTCGGGGGGGGGTGAATTATATTATTAAAGATAAGAAAAAATGAAAGGATTTCTTATTAAAGCTTTGACTTATTTATATTTGATATGTTGAATCATTCAACAATAGTTAAAACTTATATAAAGAATAGTTATGAAAAAGAACAAGATTGGTTTGTCGTTATTGACTTTGTTATCCTGTTTGAGTTTGTTATCAGTGACTAGTTGTGGTGGAAACGATGATACTGGTTCCACAGCCAAACCAAATCAGACACAAAAAGCTGATGAAAAGTGTACAGTAAATTTTGATACTAATGGTGGATCTTCAGTTAATTTCCAAGAAGTTGTCAAAGGATCTTCCATTGAAAAACCTGCAACTCCTACCAAGGCTGAATATATTTTTGATGGTTGGTATTTAGATAGTGGTTTAACCCAACCTGTTGATGGCTTTCCTTTGACAATAAATAGCAATACTACCTTGTATGCCAAATGGTTGACAGCTAAAGAAGCATTTTTAAAGCAGCGTCAATCATTGTGGGACGCCGATAGTTTTGATTATGACGAAAATCTTCATATTACAGTTACTACTTCAGGAAACAAAACATTGGCTCAAGGACTTAGAGAAGGAAATGTTAAGTATTCTAAAACAGGAGATGTCAATTATTTAGCTAAACGTGTTTCATTTAAGGGTTTGTTAATAGATGGTACAGAGCATCAAATCAGAAAGGGAACCGATTTTGTTACCATCAATCAAAATGAGGATGGTAAAGTCAACAAATATGAAGAAAAACAGGTAGATGCATCTTTTAAATATGATTATTCAATTTATGCTAAAGCCGTATTTGAATACGGAGAAAATGATATTAAGACTGTAACAGGTGATGGTAAGAGATTTGAATTGACTACTAAGGAATCTGCTTCTAATACTGTCAAATCAATATTGGGATTGATAAACAATCCAATTATAAAAATGTTTGTTGGGCAATTGCCTGAGACAATTCCTGACTATCATTTGTATTTGGATTTCAAGGATGGAGTTTTTGATAAATACACCTATCAATTTTCAGTGTCTGTTTCTGGTCAAGTCCTTCAATTCCTATATACCATTCAAATGAAATCGATGAATCAGCCATTGACCTTAAAAGAACCTGTGATCGATGGATTCAGCGTTAATAATGAGCAGATAAATGAAAAACTGAACATCATTAAAGGTGCCCAATCGGCTTATAAGAGTTTAACCAATTCTGCTCATGACTTTAGAGTTGAAACGAATGTAGAATATGAAGGCGGAAATAAGTTCAAGTCAACTATCAAGGGAAAAGCCAAAAGAAATATCAAGAATGGAGTGAATTTCTTTAATAACCATGTTGAATTTGATTCTACATTTGCTGATAACTATGGCAAAGATGATTCAAACATAAAGGATTTTTCTTATGCTAGGGGCGTTACTAGTGATGGAAAGGCCCATTATGTGTGGAAGAAGCTCTTTGGAACAAATCCAGTTACAGAAGTGACTGCCAAGAAATCGGATTATTTCTTCTATCTACCCGATGATTCAATTTACTCCAAAGATTATGTCTCTTTTATTCAAACATCAACAAAGAGTGGAGTTACTACCTATTCGATGCCCTTGAATAACAAAGCTGTCCCTACTATTTTCGATATGTTGAACGATTCTTCAGTTATAGATCCTACATTGTCTAAAGACATTAAATTGATGGGTTCTTATCAAAAGGATTCCATAGTATTGACTGAAACTAATATGGATTATTTGATAGAAAATGAGAAGTTCAAATCATTGGTATTAAATTTATCAGGAAGTTACAATTCTAGATTTGACAATTATGGTGACGGAAAGGCTTCTTTCACGTTAAAATTGACTATAGATGTTACTAAAGACGGTGATAATTATTCTGCTCCTGATAAAGCATCTAAACTTTAAATTTTAATCTTCATAGATTGAATCCAGTCTAAATTGACTGGATTTTTTTATAAATCTTAGTATCCATCCTTTCATATCCCTAAACAAATTCAAAATAAATACTTATTTGTTAGAATAGAATCAGTCTTAAAGGATGGCTAATAGATATATGCGTTTAGATAAATTTTTATCGAATTTAGGATATGCTTCAAGGAAAGAAATAAAATCTTATTTGAAGAAGGAAGCTGTGACTGTCAATGGTCAAATAATTAGAGATTCTAGCTATGATATTGATCCTAATAATGATGTCGTAACTTTTTTCGATGAACCTGTATTTTATAAAGAAAAGGTCTTATTGATGTTAAACAAGCCTAAAGGTTATTTGTCATCGAATGTGGATGAAGTCTATCCATCTGTTTTGAATTTGTTTCCACTTAAATATAGAAGGTTAGGTCTTAATGTCGCCGGAAGATTAGATCAAGATACCACTGGTCTTTTATTGGTCACAAATGATGGAGTTTTATTGCATAACATCATCTCTCCCAATAAGGAAGTCGATAAGACTTATTTAGTGACAACACAATTTCCTATTAAAGACGAGAATGAGCTGATGAACGAGATGACTTTATTGGATGGCAATGATAAACCATATAAGACCAAGGCTAAAAGGATAAAGAAAATAGATTCAAATCATTTGGAATTAACTATTTGCGAAGGTAAGTTCCATCAAGTCAAAAGGATGATTGAAAAAATCGATAATCAAGTAACTGATTTGAAAAGAATTCAAATAGGTTCTTTAGTTTTGCCTCCTGATTTGAAAGAAGGTGAATTTAAAGAGATTGAACTAAAGGATATCCTTTCTTGATTTTATAAGATAGCGTGTTCAAAATACACTGAATTAATAATATTATTTGTTTTAAATGATATTATTAAACAGATTGGAAATTTTATATAAGTTATGGATAGAACATTAAAAGCTGAATTGACTAATATGTGCCTTGTCAAAGACAAGGATGGCAGAGTTTTGCTTCAAATGCGTACAAAACATGACTGGCCTGGTTGGACATTGCCCGGTGGTCATGTTGAAAAAGGCGAGAACCTTGTTCAGTCTGTAATCAGAGAAGTAAAAGAAGAAACAGGATTATCGATATCTAATCCTGTTTTAAAGGGTTTGATGGAATTCAAGACTTTAAAAGGTCAAGATATGTACATCGTATTTCTCTACGAAACTAATGAATTTGTAGGGGAATTAAAAGACTCTATTGAAGGTCACCTCATATTTGAAAAAAGAGAAAATATTAAAGAAGAACAATGGGCTATGGATATGGATTCCATATGGCAAATATATGACAATGATAGTTTGACTGACATTATTTTCTATAAAGATGAGAATGGTGAATGGAAAAGGAAAATTGTTTGATTACTTTTTAAATTTTAGCAAATAGATTTTGCTCAGTTTTTAAAGACCTTGCTAGTTTAACTACAAAAGAATTGCTGGATGTCGTAAAATAATGTTTGTGTCAAAAATATAGTTTTTTGGAGGAGTGAAGTATGTACGATAGTGATTCTATAGAGAAAAAATGGGAAAAGGTATGGGAAGAAAATAAGTCTTACAAGACTGATGTAAGAGACTTTTCAAAGCCTAAAATGTATGTATTGGATATGTTTCCTTATCCTTCAGGACAAGGACTTCATGTTGGTCATGTAGAAGGTTATTCAGCCACCGATGCTTATTCTAGATTCAAAAGAGCACAAGGATACAATGTTCTTCATCCGATGGGATTTGATTCTTTTGGATTACCTGCTGAACAATATTCTATAAAGAATAACAAACATCCAGGTCCTTTTACCGATATTAATATCGATAATTTTATAAGACAATTAAAGCGTTGTGGTTTTTCATATGATTGGGATCGTGTAATAAAGACATCTGATCCTAAATATTACAAGTTTACCCAATGGATTTTCATTCAATTGTTTAAGAAGAATTTGGCTTATTATGGTGAAAGACCAGTCAATTGGTGTCCTGCTTTAGGAACTGTCTTGGCTAATGAGGAAGTAATAGATGGAAAGAGCGAGAGAGGTGGATTCCCTGTCGTTCGTATTCCTATGAAGCAATGGGTCTTGAAAATAACTGCTTATGGTGACAAGCTTTTGGCTGGTTTGGATGATTTGGATTGGCCCAGCTCCACTATTCAAATGCAAAGAAACTGGATTGGTAAGAGCCAAGGAGCAGAAGTGGATTTCAAGATAGAAAATACTGATAAAAAATTCTCTGTTTTTACCACTAGAGTAGATACTTTATATGGATGTACTTATGTTGTCTTAGCACCCGAACATCCTTTGGTAAAAGAAATAACTACAAAAGATCAAAAGGAATCGGTTGAAAACTATATAAATGAATGCCAAAGAAAATCAGATTTGGAAAGAACATCTTTGAATAAAGAAAAGACCGGTGTCTTTACAGGAAGTTATGCCATCAACCCTGTGAATGGCAAGAAGGTTCCTGTGTTTATCGGGGATTATGTTTTGGGGTCTTATGGGTCTGGTGCTGTCATGGCTGTTCCTGCCCATGATGAAAGAGATTATGCTTTCGCTTTGAAACATAACTTGCCTATTATTGAAGTAGTTAAAGGTGGCGATATATCTAAGGCTGCATTCACCGAAGATGGTGTTCATATTAATTCCGGTGTGGCTGATGGAATGATGATCAAAGAAGCTAAAGAAGCTATTGTCAATTTGTTGGTTGAAAAAGGAGCTGGGAGAATTAAGGTAAATTACAAGCTTCGTGATTGGATTTTCTCTAGACAACGTTATTGGGGAGAACCTATTCCTGTAGTTCATGAAGATGATGATGAATATAAGATTCATGCCTTGGATTTCAAAGATCTGCCTTTGGTCTTGCCTGAATTGGATGACTATACTCCAGCTGGAGACGGCAAGCCTCCTCTATCGAAAGCTAAGGAATGGCTTAATGTGGATTGGAATGGAATTCCATGCCATAGAGAGACTAATACTATGCCTCAATGGGCAGGATCTTGTTGGTACTATGCTAGATATATCGATCCCACCAATGAAAATGAAATCGGAGATCCTAAATTGCTAGAGCATTGGCTACCTGTCGATTTGTATGTGGGTGGGGCAGAACATGCTGTCTTACACTTGTTATACGCAAGATTCTGGCACAGATTCCTTTATGATATGGGAATTTTCAAGTGCCCTGAACCTTTCAAAAAACTCCGTCACCAAGGTATTATTTTAGGTGCTGATGGTGAAAAGATGAGCAAATCCAGAGGAAACACAGTATCCCCTGATGAGGTTATAAATGAATATGGTGCTGATGCCTTGAGATTGTACGAATTATTCAAAGGACCATTGGATCAAGGTTTACCTTGGAATCCTAATGGGCCTAGCGGTGCTAGGAAGTTCATCGAAAGAATTTATAGATTGTATGTCGATGATTCATTGCGCTCTCGTTGGACCAAAGATGATTATGCCCCTTTGGAAACCATTTATAACCAAACAATAGAAAAGGTAACCCATGATTTTGAAGACTTACATTTCAACACTGCTATTGCAAGTTTGATGGTCTTGGTCAACGAGTTCTATCGTGCTGAAAGACTTCCTGTTTCAATGCTAGAAGGTTTGGCAAAGATGATTGCTCCTATTTGTCCTCATTTAGGTGAAGAGATATGGTCATTGATGGGACATAAAGATTTGATAGACTTCGAGGCATGGCCTAAAGCCGATAGCTCTAAGAGCCAAGCAAACGAAGTAATCTATGCCGTTGAAGTCAACGGTAAGGTCAGAGCCAAGGTTCCTTTTAAGGTAAACGCTACTAAGGAAGAATTGGAAGAATTCAAGAAGTCTTGCTACGAAATAGAAACAGTAAAGAAGTTTACTGAAGGAAAGACAATCGTAAAGACTATCGTTGTTCCAAACAAGATTGTTAATATTGTCGTTAAATAATTTATAAGGAGGAAGTATGGAAAAATCTGAGTATATATCGTCAAAATTAAATATTCCAACTTCTAAAATTGATTCGGCGTTAGATTTGTTTAGTCAAGGAGCTACCGTTCCTTTTGTCGCTCGTTATCGTAGAGAAGTAACTGGTGGATTGGATGAAAATCAGTTGCGTGGAATCGAGAGCCTTGGAAGTAAGTTTGACGAGTTGTCGGACAGAAAAGAGACTGTTTTAAATACTATAGAAGGTCTTGGAAAACTTACTCCTGAGCTTAAAGCTAGAATAGATTCATGCGATAATTTGACTGAACTGGAGGATATCTATCGTCCTTATAAGCCTAAGAGGGAGACTAGAGGATCTAAAGCTGTCAAAGCTGGATTGGAACCTTTGATGAACTTTATTTTAACTTCTCCTGTCGGTGACTTAAATGAAGTAGCTAAGAACTATATTTGTGAGAACTATAAGACTGTTGAAGAATGTATTCAAGGTGCTTTGGATATTCTTGCAGAGAGAATTTCCGACAACGAAGGATATAGAAAATTCATTAAATCTTTGGCTTATAAATCTGGAATATTCGAAATATCCAAAGTTAAAGATAGCGAAGTTTTGACTTATGATAACTATGTCGGATTGAGGCTTGGAGTTGCCACAATCAAAGGTCATCAAGTTTTAGCTATATCGAGAGGTGAAAGAGAAAAAGTATTGAAGAAGGTCTTGCTTTTGCCTAAGACTGAAATTGTCTCTTATATCTTGGCTCATGAGAAACCTAAGATTTCTAGATATGGTCATTTGATCGAAGTCGCTGTTGAAGATAGCTTTGATAGATTGATTCTTCCTTCTGTCACTAATGATGTTTGGGGAGATTTGTTGGATAAAGCTAAAGAGGAAGCTTTGAGTGTCTTTTCAAAGAATCTAAGAGATATTTTGCTATTCCCTCCATTGATGGGAAAAACAATTATGGGATTTGATCCTGGATATGCTCATGGATGCAAGATTTGTGTAATATCCTCGAGCAATGATGTTTTAGCTACTTCTGTAGTTTATCCTACATTAGGAAAAGGTCAAAGGTATAATGAGGCCTTAAAAATTATTGCTGATTTGATAAAAAAATATAAAGTTCAAGCTGTAGCATTAGGAAATGGAACAGCATCTAGGGAATCGGCTGATTTCTTGAAAGAAGTCATTTCGACCAACGGATTTGATACTCAAGTCATCATTGTGAGCGAAGCTGGAGCATCAGTATATTCTGCTACACCATTAGCGGAGAAGGAATTTCCTGACTACGATGTTAATTTGAGATCTTCAGTATCTATAGCTAGAAGATTGGAAGATCCTTTGGCAGAATTGGTAAAGATTCCTCCTGAAGCAGCTGGTGTTGGTCAATATCAACATGATATGGATCAAAAAGGTTTGAAAGAGAACTTGGGAAAGGTTGTCGAGGATTGTGTAAACTATGTGGGTGTCAATTTAAACACCGCTTCCGTCTCATTACTTTCCTATGTTTCAGGTGTCTCATCAAAACTCGCTCAATCTGTAATCGATTTTAGAACTTCAAATGGTCCTTTTAAGAATAGAGAACAACTTCATAAGGTTAAAGGATTTGGACCTGTTGCATTTAAGAATGCAGCTGGTTTCTTAAGGGTTAAAGGCGATGAGCCTTTCGATGATACAGGAATTCATCCTGAATCATATGAAATCGCTAGACATATTGTTTCATTATATGGAATCGATTCTGTTGAAAAAGCTCAAGAATTTATTAAGAATAATGATGAAAACAAATTTATAGAAGTTGCTGGAAATGTTGGGTCTGATCCATATACTGTAAAGCTTGTAATCGAGGAATTGTCTAAACCTGGAAGAGATCCTAGAGGTAATTTCAAAACTGCAAAATTATCTAATGCAGTGCATTCCATCGAAGATTTGAAGGTCGGAATGGTGTTGGAAGGAACTGTTAGAAACATAGCTGATTTCGGTGCTTTTGTTGATTTGGGTGTTCATAAGGATGGCTTAGTTCATGTCTCTGAAATTGCCAATAGAAGAATATCCAAGCCTTCTGATGTGCTTCATGTCGGTCAAGTTGTCAAAGTGGAAGTCTTAGATATCGATGTTAAAAGACAACGTATATCTTTGTCTATTAAGAAGGCATTAGATAAGGAAACTAATGTATGAACTCTAAATTAGGTTTATATATGGTTGTAAGTGATGATGGAAGAAACAAGGTTCTCGTAAAGACTACTGTTTTTATTGACTTGGTAAAATGTGCTTTGAGACAAGTGCAAGATAAAAATCCCGATTCCAATATGTTCTTCTCATTTTCTGATGATGATGTGACATTGCAAAAAGATAAAAATACGTTTGTCGCCAAAGTGTTTTTGATTTATTCTTCTAATTCAAATGAGATGGAAATTGGTAATAAGGTATTGGTCGAGTTTAAAGACGCAATAAAGGCTTGTATGCCTGATATCTCTTTCAGAATTGAAATATCTGGAAAGACAATCTAAAAATTATGTAGTTTGTGATAATATATATAAGCTTTTTTTAAGGGGGACGAGTTTTATTATGTTCATGACAAGGCGAACTATCAGAGAGAAGACTGTATTTAGTGTATATGATGCATTGATCTATGAATCACTTCATATGGATTTTGATGCAAAGATGATACTTTGTGGAGCTTTTATGTGCAAATTTAAAGATATTGATCCTGTCTATGTAGATGTCTTTGCTAAAGCTCTTCTCAATCAAGATGAAATTAAAAATCGTGTCAATGAATACCTTATAAATTGGTCTTTTGACCGTCTCTCATGGATCAGCAAAGCCATTTTTATGGTTTCATATTCAGAAACTGTGTTGGTCAAAGCTGTTCCTCTTGAAATATCGATAAATGAAGCGATTGAAATCGCTAGAAAATATGTTGATGATGCTGAAACCAAATATTTAAATGCAGTTTTAAACAAAGTGTTGCACAATGCTTTAGGTGATGTTATAGACAACGAGAAAGTCGAAGTGGATGTCAAAGAGATGGAAGTTCCTTCCGAAAACGAGATTGAAAAAATAGTGAATGAAGCTATCGATGTTCAAAAAGAACCTCTCGGTGGATTAAAAGCTCCTTTTGAAGCTGAAAAGAGCAAATACATAAATACTTCTGATGCTTATATAAAAGATGACGGCAAAGAAGGTGAGGATAAGTGAACTATTATCCCGAACAAATAAGAGTCTTTACTGTCGGTGAGCTTTGTTCAATATTAAAAGAGACTTTTGATGAGCCTCAATTTAAAGGCCTATACGTGGATGCTGAGATTGAAAGCAAAAACATTAGAAATGGTCATGTTTATTTAGGTCTTAGAGATTCAACTACTTCATCGTTGAGGCAGGCAAAGATTCAAGGAATTATCTGGGCTAGCACTGCAGCTAAGATGACAGTTAAATATCAAGTCGGAGATGTTATTAGGATTAGGGCTGGTTTAAATTTCTATGAAGGTAATTCTTCTATTTCTTTGATAATTTCTTCTTTGGAAGTGTTGAAGAGTAAAGAAGGTATTAACTTATTGAAGAAGAAACAGCTTTTGGAAAGACTATATAAGGCTGGTTTTTTAGATGAAGAAAGGAAAAGACCTATTCCCCGTTTTGTAAAAAGACTCGCGATAATCTCTTCATCCGAAGCTGCTGGATACAAAGATATTTTGAACACATTGTCTAAAAGATACCCAACCGAGGAAACGAAACTATTTGGTGCTATTGTTCAAGGTGCTTCTGCCCCTGATTCTATATGTACAGCTTTTAAAGAAGCTTTTGCTTTTAAACCTGATGTAATTATTCTTGCCAGAGGTGGAGGAAGTAAAGGCGATTTGGCTTGTTTCGATGAAGAAAAGGTTGTCGCCATGATTATTAAAAGCTCATGTCCTGTGATAACCGCAATCGGTCATACTATTGATGTCTCTGTATGTGATAGAGTTGCTGACATTACTGCCATAACACCTACGGATGCTGCAAATCTAATAAATCCAAGCATTAAAGAATTGTCCAGCGATTATGAAAGATATAAAAACGCATTGGTGGATAAATTAAATAGTTTGATAAACAATGAAAGACTGTTTTTGAGTGAATGTGAAAGAAAATTAATTTCTTTAGCTCCTAAAGAAAAGCTAAAGAACATGGAATTAAAATATACAAAATATAAAAGCAATCTTGAATTTCTGCTGAATCAAAGTTTATTAAAAGCTAATAATAATCTAAGTTTGTATGATAAGCAACTTATTACTTTGATAAAAAATGACTATACAAAAGCTTATCAAAAATATCTTAATTATACTTCGATGATTGAAGCTACCAGCGTTTATAAAACCTTGAAAAGAGGATTTGCGTTTGTTTCTTATAATGGCCATTCAGTAAAATCTATTAAAGATGTTAAAATAGGGGATATAGTTGAGACAGTATTGGCTGATGGAAAGATCACTTCCAAGGTCGAAAAAGTGAAAGAAGGAAATTGATATGGAAAAGAAAATTGATTATTCAAAAATGTCTTATCAAGAATTGGAAAATGAGATAAATCAGATTTTATCTAATCTTCAGGATGATGGTTTATCTTTGGATGAGCAAATTAAAATCGGAGAAAAAGGACAAAAAGTCCTGGCTGAGATGGGTAAAAGACTCGATGAATTGAAAGAAAAAGTCGATAAGATTTCTTCATCATCGACCAAAGGATCCAACGAGGAATAATGGCTAAAAAAGACAAGGAAAAATCCAAGGAAGCTTTATCAAATCCTAGTTTTTCTAATGTTAAAAATTTGAATTATAAAGATTGCAAGATACTTTGCCATGACTTAAGAAATAAAATAATAGATGTTGTATCAAAAAATGGCGGGCATCTGTCTAGTAATCTTGGAATGGTCGAAATAACTGTCTCACTGCTCCGTAATTTCGATGCTTTGAATGATGATTTGATTTTTGATACAGGACATCAAAGCTACACATATAAATTTTTGACTGGTAGGGATATATCTAATATAAGGGAAGATTGTGGAATAGCACCCTTTTTAGACAAGGATGAAAGCAACTTTGATAAAGTCTCAACGGGTCATTCTGGATCATCCCTTTCTATCGCTTATGGAATGGAAAAGGCAAAACAATTGAATGATGTAAATAGTTTTACTGTGGCTATAATTGGGGATGGAGCTTTAGAATCAGGCTTATCTTTTGAAGCGTTAAATAATATTGGCGCTGATCCTAATTCCAGGATGATCATCGTTTTTAACGATAACGGAATGTCTATACAACAAGCTAAAGGTGCTTTAGCAAAATGGTCTAGTAAGATTAGAAACTCATTGTTCTATGGAAGAGGCGCCAAGCTTTTTTATAATTTGTTTGGAAAAAACAAGATTACAAGATGGATCTATACTTGTTTTAAAAAGATGAAAGATTCTTTTAAACAAAGTCTTTTAGGATCTAATATTTTTGAGAATCTTGGATTTTCTTATATCGGTCCTATCGATGGAAATGACGTGAAGAAAGTCGATCATGCCTTTAAAAGAGCTAAACTCAATAAAAGAGGTCCGATAGTAATTCATATGCTTACTAGAAAAGGATTGGGTTATGAACCTGCTTTAGACGATTCAAATGGATTATATCACGGTGTTGGACCATTTGATTACTATTCTGGTAAATTTCTGGATAAATCAGACACAATTACATATTCTAAAGTGTTAGCTTCTTCTATAGATAAAAGGCTTGAAATTGACAAAAAAGCTGTTGTTATAGATCCAGCGATGGTTGTCGGATCAAATTTACAAAATGTATTTAATAAATATCAAAATCGATGCTTTGATGTTGGAATCTCTGAAGAACACGCGATGACATTTGCTGGGGGCTTGAGTTTAAAAGGAGCACATCCTATTGTAATTGAGTATTCGACATTCCAACAACGTGCATATGATGAGATTCTCGAAGATATTGCAAGACAAAAAACATCTGTATTGTGTATTGTAGAACGTGCGGGATTGAACGGTGGCGATGGTTCATCTCATCATGGAATCTATGATGTATCGATGATTAATTCAATCCCTAATTGCAGGTGTTATATGCCCTATTTTGGAAAACAATTCAGAGATTTTGTTGTAGGATATGAATTCAATGACAATGGTCCGATATTTGTAAGGATTGCTAAAGAAAAAGCTTTTGATTTAGATAATAATTCCAAATTTTATAAGCCTTTAGAGACTGGTTTAATCATTGAAGAAAGAGAATCTGATGTATTGATTCTTGGAATAGGTCCTAAAGGCTTTGAATTGATAAATGAATTCGACAAATTTGATATCGGAATGATAACTGATTTATTGGCTGGATTTAATATAGATAAATTGATGAATTATAAGAAGATATTTATCTATGATCCCTATGGGATTGAAGATGGAACTTGCCAGATTTTGAATAGCAAATTGTTTAAGAATGGTTTTCAAGGTGAAGTGATTTCCTTTGCTTTTAAGAAGGAATTCATCACGTTTGGAACAAACAAAAAGTTATATGAAGATTTAAAATTGGATGTAGAATCGGTAAAAAGACAAATTTTATCTGTAATTGATATAAAATCATCCTAAAAGGCTTATATTCATTATAAGGAGATGAAAAGATATGCTCAATTCATTGACTATAAAAAACTTCGTTGTAGCTGATAATATACAATTGTCATTCGATAAAGGATTTTCAGTTTTAATAGGAGAGACTGGTGCCGGTAAAAGTGTAATAATAGACGCCATATCTGTTTGCTGTGGTGCTAAAGCAAGCCTTTCTAAGATAAGAAATCCTGAGAAGAAAGCCTTTATTGAATGTGTCTTCTCTTTAGACGATAAGTATGTTGAAAGTAATGATTACTTAAAAGATTACTTAGATGGTTCTAATGAATTGATAATTTCGACTTCATTCACTGCTAAAGGAGCGGTGACTAGGAAAATAAATGGTGAAACTGCTACTCAATCTATGGTTAAAAGAATTTGTGAAGATTTAGTAAGCATTCATTCTCAAGGCTCTAATAGAACATTATTCACTCAAAAAGGCCAATTAGACATATTGGACAAGTTTGGTGGGAAGGATATACAAAAAAAGAAAGATTCGTTCTCAAATAGCTTGTTGAATTATAAATCAGCTCAAAAAGATTATGAGACTTTTATTAATGATTCTAAAAAAGAAGATCCTGAATTCTTAAAATTTAAAATTGAGGAGATAGAAAAATTTCATATAAAGGAAAATGAAATTGAAGACTGCGAGAAGCGACTTAATGATCTTTCTAATGAAGAAAAGATTAATGATTCTTTATCTCAATTGAGCGGATTGATTAATTCATATGAAGAAATCAAGAATCAAATCAAAATTTGCTTAAATGATTTAGATGGAACTTCCTTGGCAGATAAGGCAAATGAAATAAAAGAAGAATTCAATGAGATTGATGGTGACATCAATGAAATTGCTTCAGCTCAAATGGATAGCGATGCTGATGAGATTGATAGACTTAACCAAAGACTTTTTGATTTGGGTGAAATTAGAAGAAAATATGGAAAGTCAACTAAGGAAATCTTAGATAAATATAAAACGATGAAAGATATGTACGACAGCCTTCAGGGCTTCTCGGAAGAAAAAGAAAAGAAAGAAAAACACATTGCTGAATTAAAAGAAGAATGCTTTAAAAATGCTAAAGAATTATCAAAAGAAAGAGAGAAAATCTCTAAGATTTTAGCTGAAAAAGTATCTTTGGAAATGTCTGGACTATCCTTGGCTGAAAATGGATTTAATATTAAGATTCATCAAAAAGATTTATTTGATGTCGATGGAATCGATGTAGTTGATTTTGTTGTTAGACTTAACAAAGGATTTGATTTTGCCCCATTAAAAGATGCTGCGAGTGGAGGAGAAGGATCTAGAATAATGTTAGCATTAAAAGTAGTTTTGCAAAATGCTGATCCTTCGCAATTATTAATTTTTGATGAAATTGATACTGGTATTTCTGGAAATGTTGCTTTTAAAGCTGGATTAAAATTGTATCAAGTATCGATGGATACTCAAGTTATTTGTATTACTCATTTGGCCCAAGTGGCTTGTTTCTTTGATAAGACTTATTATATAGAAAAGAGTGTTGTAAATGACTCTACTGTGACATCCGCAAAGGAACTCGATAATGGAGAATCAATAAAACAACTAGGCATGTTATTGAGTGGAAATGAAAATAGCAAAGCTAGTTTGAATGCAGCTAAAGAGCTATTTAGTGAGGCAAATAAAGAGAAAAATAAACTTAGCAAGGCTAAGTTTTAAAATAAAGTTGTTAAGTTAACTTTTAATTGAAATTCCAAGTACCTTTATTTAGGAAAATCAAGGAATAATTTCTAATTTTTAAGTACTTTATGAAATAACCAACTTTTATTTTAAAATAATGTTGTTTTAATGAAATCTACTAAGATTTATGCTATTATGAGGATATGAAATATATATGCCATATTGATTTAAATGCCTTCTTTGCTCAAGTAGAAATGAATAGGCATCCAGAGTATAAAGACAAGCCTCTTTCTGTTGGTGGAAATATAGGCAGAGCGGTTATTGCAACTTCAAATTATGAGGCAAGAAAGTATGGTGTTCGCTCAGGTATGCCTATATCAGAGGCATATCGTCTGTGTCCAAAATTAATAAATATTCCAGGTGACTACCATGAATATAGCAGGCAAAGTCAATTCTTTTTTGATGAAGTAAAGAAGACTTTTCCTTTGATTGAAATGGCTTCAATAGATGAATGTTATGTGGATTCCACTAATGTTTTAATAAATAAAAGCAGAGATGAAATTTATGAATTTCTATTTGATTTTCAATTCCAGTTGTTGGCAAAAACAGGGTTGAAATGCTCTATTGGGCTAGGTCAAAATAAATTTATGGCTAAGATGGGATCAGATTATAAAAAGCCATTAGGTTTAACTTTACTTTTAGATAAAAAGGATTTAGAAACTAAAATTTGGCCATTGCCTATTGAAAACATGTTTGGAATTGGTAAGAAAACCGCTCCAAAACTAGTTGAGCTTGGCGTCAATACAATAGGCGATCTTGCGAATAACAAATCAATTAAAGTTATAAAAGCATTGGGCTCTATGTATGATTGGGTGTATTTTGAGGCGAATGGTGGAGGCAGTGATGAATTGAGCTATGCATCATTTGACCCGAAATCAACATCATGTGATTCTACTTTTGATTTTGATACAACTGACTATGAAGAAATAAAAAACAGGTTAATCTATTGTTCAAAAAAAGTAGGAAATCAATTGAGATTCCATAACAAGGTTACTAAGACCATTGGAATTAAAATAAGAGATGCATCGTTTAATACTAAGTCGAGGCGAATTTCAATCGATCATTTCATTGATTCTGATGATGAAATTTGTTTTTATGCATTGAAAATTTTTGATGTCTTTTATAATGATCAACCAATCAGATTGATTGGTTGCATGGCAGAAGGATGTATAGACAAAGATAAAGAAACATTAGTAAAAAAAGATGAGCAATTAACTATTGATGAAGCCCTGTATTTAAATAAAAAAGGAGAAAAGAATTAATGACTTTGATGGATGCAGGAGATGCTTATCTTCAATATTTAATTGTTGAAAAAGGTGATTCTTCAAAGACTAAGGAGTCTTATAAAGAGGATTTGTCTGAGTTTTTTGATTTGGTTAAAGATAAAAAAGTAAATGATTTGTCTGAGGAGGACCTGGAATGCTTCATTTCATATTTATCAAAAAAAGGATTGAAGAACACTTCGATTATTAGAAAAGCAACCACTGTTAGAGGCTTTTATAGTTATTTAAATCTAAACGGATATATTAATGTATCTTTAATCGGATTTAGGCTTCCTAAGGCTGAAAAAAGGCTTCCTGATGTTTTGACCTATGATGAAATAGAAAAGATTATAAATGCTGTGGATACATCTGATATTGATGGAATCAGAGACAGATGCATTATAGAATGTTTGTATGGCTCTGGACTTCGTGTCTCGGAAATGACACATTTAAGAATAGAAAATGTTGATTTGAATTCATTATTCTTTAGAATTTTTGGAAAAGGTAAGAAGGAAAGAATCGTTCCTATAGATAAAGAAGAAAGAAATTGGATCATCAAGTATTTAGATGAATTTAAAAAGATATGTGGCCATAGACCTAAGATTTACTTGTTTGAAAAAACAGATGGCTCAGTCTTAGAAAGACAGTATGTAAATTATTTATTGCTGAATCTTAAGGCCAAGACTGGAATTACTAAAAATATTACTCCACATATGCTGAGGCATTCGTTTGCAACTCATCTATTAGAAAACGGAGCTCCATTAAGAGAAGTTCAAGAACTGTTAGGACATAGCAATATTAAAACCACTCAAATTTATACTAATTTATCATCTAAAACAATTGTAGATAAATATGATGAAATTATGGAAGAAAAGGTTAAAGTAAGTAAATAGTAATAAATTAGTATTGATAAAACAAAATTGCAATGTCTTATGACACAGAATATATTGAAACCTATAAAACGATTAGCCTATTGCTTATTTAGCCGAAGTAGGAAGGTCTCTAAATGAAAAATTCAGCATATAAAGCATAAAGTAAGTATTTAGTAATAAATTAGTTTTATTGCTTATTTTAACATAATGTATATTATGCGAAGTAATTATAAACCTATCTATCTGATAACAAAAACTGTGTTTCTCTGCTTTAAATAAAGATCATATGTTAGAATTACTATTTTGATACTAAGTACTTACTTTTATTTATTCTTCGCTTTTTCCGATCATCTCTATTTCATTCTTATGTTTTTATCTGATTATTTTAAATACAGAAATCAAAAATTTTTATATTTTACAAATACTTTTTTAGTACTAATTACTTACTTTTATATATCAAAGGATATTAATAAATCTATTTGTATTGGGGACTTACTTTCCTTTCTTTTAATAAAAAAATACAGCAAATTCAAATCTGCTGCATTTTAATTACTACTAATTTAGTACTATTTACTTACTTTATTGAATTTAACAGCCAAAGTGTAACAGAAGAAGCATGTTTGGCGGCTAATTCGAGAAATTCTTCGTACATATTTTTATTTGAAGAATTTGATGTGTCATCAGATATAGATCTAATAATAGCAAATGGGACATTCAATTCATGGGCGCATTGTGCTACAGATCCACTTTCCATATCTACAACCAAAGGTTTTCCAAAATACTTTATAATCTTCTTAGAAAGATTCTTTTTAGTAACGAATTTATCACCACTTATAATTGGACCGACCTTAATATTAAAGTCAATATTATTCTCTAATTCCTCAACAGACTCGATAAATTCATTATCAGTTTCAAACCAAAGAGGTTCTTTATCCATTTGTCCCAAAGGATTTCCAAAAGCTGTTAAATCAACATCGTGATAAGCTACCTTATTTGCAACTACCACATCCAAAGGCTTTACTGTTTCATTTATACTTCCACCGACGCCAGAGTTAATAATTGCTTTGATTTCAACAGATGCAGCTAATTTTCCTATATCTAAGGCTGTATTAACTTTCCCGACTCTTCCTTGAAAAGCAAAAGCTTTTCCTGATGGAATTGGAAACATAATTCCCTTAATACCAGCTATTTCTTCATCTTTACCTTCTCTGACTTTGTTCTTAAGTGCTTCATATTCTTTCTTTAGTGCACATATCACCAAAACAACATTTTCTTTTGGCATAACCCTGTCCTCCGTTAGACATTAATTTTGGGCATTGGTCTTGGAATAAATCTTTAAATCTTCTTCGGTTATTATTCTCTTTGGTAGAGATTTATACTTTTCTTCGAAATTGACTTCTTCCCTTACCTGAGGTAAAAATGCATGAATTATAATCGATTTTCCATCGATTAAATACCATGTAGAGCCCTTTCTTCCTTCGATATGACCAACCTCAAAATTATTATATAACAAAGCGGCCTCAGCTTCGTGAGTAAGGCTTTTCAATCTCTTATCCGAGGTTCCTGTTGTCAAAATTACATAGTCATACATGGGTGTAATTGACTTTACATCATATATAACCGTGTCTAGTCCTCTATCCATAGCCAATCTTAAAGCAACATCCAAAACATGTTTGCTCTTTATTTGTCCTGGGTTAATACCCTCAGCAACTTTACGGCTTTTCTTAATCACTTTATTCTCTTCCATATTAAATCCTCACTTATTTTTCAAATAATAATCGACACATCCTTTAGTTAGAACATCATCCTCTTTTAAATGTTGTTCCATCTTCAAATATTGTCTATTATGTTTTAGCACATCGACAAATCCTTTGTCTATATCTCCCAAGCAATCATCTATCAATTCTTTAGAATCCCATCCTCTAAATGGATCTAATTTATCAGCACAATAGACAATTTTTCCGTATTTCCCCATCTTGGCACATCCAGTTGTATGGTATCTGATAGCATCGAGTATCTTCTTTTCTTTGATTCCAAAGTAATACTGAGCAATCATCTCACCTAAGAATTGATGCCAGGACCATTTAGGAAAGTTTTCGTATTTTTTAAAATATCTAGCCATCAATCTTGGAGCATCTTCGTCGTGAGCCATCAATTTGCCAATGTCATGAAGATATCCAGCTAAATAGGCCTTTGTAGGCTCTAAATGATTGCTTAAAGCCATGTCATAGCAGAGATTTGCAACACTAACAGCATGTTTATATCTCTTGGGTTCATAATAACCTTGCACAGTCTTTGTGAAGTAAAGTTCGTTTTCTATGATGTAGTCGATGACTGTTTTCTTAGTCATCAAGCATCTAAGCTCTCTTATATCAGTTGAAGACAAGTTAATTAATTCTGCATATTCAATTACCTTGACGTTATATTTCTTCACAGCTTCGTGGTTCTTTGGAAATCCTGGTCTAGCATAGGCCACGATGTCACATAGTCCTGATAACTTATTCACATCATGCCATTCATCTAATCTATCGAGTTGATCAAATCCCATCAAGAAGTAGATCTTTGCTGAAGGAAAGTTTTTTCTATATGTTTCAACAGTATTTACTGAATAAGAAACAGGTGCTTTGCTCTCTAACTCGATTTCAGATATTTCTACTCTCTTTTCTCCTTCCAATCCGAGTTTGAGCATATTTAATCTATGCTTGCTTTCCAAAGGAACTTTCCACCTTGGATTCTTGGCTGGAATAAATATTACTTTATCTGCTTTTAATTCTCTTAGAGCATTTTTTGCAACCAATAAATGACCTTTGTGAATAGGGTCAAAGGTCCCACCAAACAATATTATAGAATCGGACATAATTTAGAATTCGAGCCAAGCAGAGTTAATGTGAGTTTCTACAGTTACACCCTTTGGGACATAAATTTCGAGTGTAGCGGAATTTGGCTTATTAAACACTAGTTTTCCATAACCATATATGGAAACAACGCAATCTTCACCTTCCCTGATTTCGACAATATTCTTTTCCAAATCAGAGATTGATTTAACCGTTGCAGAAGAAGGTTTTCCTTCACCCGAACCACACAATGTAGTAAATTCAACATCAGCACGCTCAATTTTGGTCTTAGTACGAATAACATCTCTTGCGAAATAAAGCTTGAAATTTAAAGGGCTTGGGCCTTTATTGTCTATTCTTGCCAAAGCTCCTAAAAACATTGATTCTCCGCTCTTCAAATTATCTTCCACAGCACTTACGGCAACATGAGGAATGATATATTTCAAGGTGCGCCTTTCAACTTGGTTCAATATTGAAGTAGGGTTAAAGATACCCGGAGTATCAAACAAGGTCGAATCTTTATCTAAAGGAATTTTTGTCAAAGTCAATCCTTCAGTTCCAATTCTTTCAGAGGTGATGTTTCTTCCAGTTTCGTTGTCATAATTCATTAAGAAATTGTTTATCAATGTAGATTTTCCTACTTGTGAAGCTCCGACGAAGAAAACATCTTTTCCATTTCTATAATGCTCAATGGCTGAGAAAAACTCATCGAAATTGAAAGACTGATAAGCTGAAACTAGAAGTATTCCTACGGGGTTAATACCTATAGCAGCAAGTCTTGCTTTAAACTTTTCGATGATGACTTCATCTGGAAGGGTATTTGGAAGAATATCTCTTTTAGTAAAAATAGCAAGAATATTTTTTCCGATATAATCCGACAACCCTAGAACGATAGAGGCATCAAAGGAAAAGGAATCAAAAACATAGCAAAACAATGCACCTTTGTCACGAGCTTTCATCAAAAGCTGCGCAAAATCATAATCCAAAGTTTGATTTGTGCCTTGTGATGGGTGACGGAGGTCGAAACAGCGATCACAAAGACCTTCATCATTTCCTTCACGTTTCTTGGATACAAATCCAGCTTCAAATCTATCTTGGCTTTGAAGCAATGAGCCACATCCGTAACAACGTCTTATTTTGATTTCAGCCGTCATTCCTGACACTTTTTTATAAGTAGAACGCATAAGCTATTCCTCCTTTTTTATCGAGTTACCCAACTTTCCTTTTCGCATCAACTTTTTCCTAATGAACATTTCACGAATTCTATTGAAATAAGTCCAAGGCATCTCTCTGTTAGATAATCTACTAGTTAGTATAAACTTAATTTGGCATTTTTCAGCCACCTGTTTGTCGGTAAATAACTGATCTCCTACCATAACAGTCTTATTCTTATCTAACTTTCTCTCTTCTATAAAACTTTTCAATTTCTTCGGAGAAGGCTTTCTTGCATCGTAGACATATCCATCAATATTGAGGTTAGTTACATATCTTTCAATACGTTTTTTTGTATTGTTGGATACTATAGCGACAAACAAGCCGCTTTTTTTCAATTCCTCAATCTTATCTTTAGTTCTTTTAGAAGCCTCCTTTGTCAAGGGGGGATCCAAAGTGTTATCTAAATCAAAGATAACAGCTTCAATGTCGTTATCTTTGAAAAAGGATATAGGAATCTCATATATACTCTCTGCGTGCCACATTTCAATGTCCTTCCCTTAGAACAATAATATTTTACCTTAAACTATTCTACCCGTAAATATAATTACTTTTTATTTTTATCACCTATTTCAGAATCGATGATATCGAAAAATGTAGGTTGATCCATAACATCATCTTTTTTAGACTTGGAGTTTTTTGAAGTGTCGCCATAAGTCTTTGATGGTTTGATGACTTTAGTGTCATCATCTATGATGTCACCATTCACATCTATTCCTAAGACTAATGAATTCTTTGTTTTGCTTTGAATATTTTCATTTCTGACCAAAACACCTAAATCGCTACAGGTTATATTGGAAACATCTAAAGAAACTGTTCCATCGCTCATCGATAGAAGAATGTTGTTAATTTTTTGTCCATTCTTCTTGAGCATATCAACGCCAACAATCTTAGTATAAGAGCTCTTAGGAATTCTTACTGTTTGTGTTTTAGCCCCTAGTCTTTGAGTACTTGCAATACCAGAAGTGTTGATAACTACTGACTTTCTTTGTTCAAAGACAAATACTGCTTTGGAATCCTCGCCTTTGTCTAAAGAAAGGAGACAAGCCATATCGACTGGTTTGATAGGCTGATTCATCGCTTTGACACCCGCAGCTTGGAATGATACGATTGGCACTTCATTTTCATTAAACCTATTGCAATTTCCATCTTGAGCAATGACCAAAAGATCACAATCCCCGGATGTAATTTGAGCACTTACTACTTCATCTTCCTTTGTTATTCCCATTATTCTCAAAGGCTTGTTGGTCAATTTCCCAGAAGTAATATCAGAAAGACTCACACGTTTTATTTTGGATAGCTTTGAAAGAAGGGTGACATATAAACCTTTCTTATATTCACGAATGATATAAGCAGAAACAATCTTTTCATTTGAATCCATAGTTAAAACATTATTCAAATGTTTTCCTTCATCGTGCCATTTAGCATCAGGGATTTGCCAAACAGGAACTAAAATGTAGTTTCCTTTAGATGTGAATCCTAATAGATCATCATGAGTGGTCGCCTGTCTATTTAAAACGATTTGGTCACCGACTTTAATGGTTGGCATGTCGTTTATAGGATCACCATTTATTGTGGACTGGTACGAACGCATGTTTGTTTTTTTGAAATAACCAGTCTTGGTCAATACTACCATGACATCTTCTTTGGCTATCAAAGACTTTTGATCGACACTTCCTTGCTGGACGACAGGTTCATCAGTTATCGTTGTCAATCTATCGGATTTAATAATTTCCAAAGCTGCATTCATCTCTTCAATGATGACATTGTTAAGCTCAGTTTTATCAGACAATATCTTCGTAAGCCTATCGATTCTAGAAACCAAATCTTTCTTTTCGTCTTCTAAGGCCACAATATCGATCTTTGTCAAAGAATAAAGGCGCATGTTTCCAATAGCATCAGCCTGTAATTCAGTGAAGCCGAATTTGTTCATCATATTTTCTTTGGCTTCTACTCTGGAATTAGATTTTCTTATAACTGCTATGACTTCATCTATGATTGATTTGGCTTTCAAAAGACCATTGATTATCTCTACTCTTGTGTTAAATTTGCTGAATTCAAAAGCAGATCTTTTCGTTATGACATCTTGTCTATGATCAATATAGGCATCGATTATGGCTAATAAAGATAATGTTCTAGGATGACCCTTAACCAAGGCAAGCATGTTTGCAGCGAATGTTGTTCTCAAGGCACCCTTCGATTGCAAATAGTTCAAGATTGCAGTAGGATCTGCACCTTTTTTAATATCTAAAACAATTCTAATATCACCAGCTGATTCATCTCTTATTTCAGTAATATTGTCCAAGCCTTCGTTGATTCTTCTGTTGTCTAGATCTTTGACCATCTGTGCTTTTACAACACCATAAGGAATTTCTGTTATTATAATTTGGTTAGTATCCTTATCGATCGTGGCTCTTGAATAAATATAAAATGTGGCTTGACCCGTTCTATAAAGCTTTGCTATCGCAGCTTTGTCATCAATGATACCACCAGTTGGAAAATCCGGGCCTTTTACTATATTCATCAAATCATCAACAGGGCAAGAAGGATGCTTAAGTCTATAGATTACAGCATTTACAACTTCTGTAGGGTTGTGAGTAGGTATATTTGTAGAATTACCTATGGCAATACCGCTAGCTCCGTTGATTAAAAGGTTAGGAAATTCGGCAGGTAAAACGACAGGCTCCACTGCCGAATCATCGTAAGTCAAAGTCATATCGACGGTGTCTTCGTCGATATCTTTACACAAAAGTGAGGAGGCTTCGCTCAATTTTGATTCTGTGTAACGGTAGGCGGCAGGATCATCGTTATCGATGTCTCCATTATTTCCTTGGAAAATGAGAAGTGGAACACGCATTTTCCAAGATTGAGAAAGTCTGACCATTGCATCGTATACTGAGGAGTCGCCGTGTGGATGATAATGTCCTAAGACATCACCGACAGTCTTAGCACATTTCACAGTCTTTTTATTGAATGTGATTCCGGATTTCCACATATCGAAAATAATTCTTCTATGGACTGGTTTTAGACCATCTCTAACATCTGGAATTGCACGATCGGTTAGGACCATCTTAGCGTAACGATTAAAACAATCGGATAATATGGTCGGAAAATCCTCTTCTTCCAATTTATTTTCGTTAAGACCTTCGGTGATCATCTTTGGGTTCTTTTTGATACCACCAGTTCTCATTCTTTTTTTCTTGTCAGCCATTTTTCACCTCTCAATCATTATTGTCTGAATCTTCGCTATCGCTTTGTTTATTTTTAGCTTCTTCGAATTCTTGCCCTTTTTTTAATCTTTCAAAGAAGTCAGCCTTATATCCGAAATCGATATTTGATTGAATCCATTCCTTACGACGATCCGAATCTTTTCCCATGAACAAACGTACATGATCTGCACATTCATCTCTATCATTTTCACTAGTGACTACTTTTAATAATTTTCTAAAAGGAGGGTTCATAGTAGTGGTTGAAAGTTGCTCAGGACTCATTTCACCCAATCCTTTATAACGACTGACGTCATATCCTTTTCCAATTTTCTTTCTAGCTTCATCTAATTGGGCATCATCCCAACAATAGATTTCATGGTTATCTTTATAGACTCTATATAAAGGAGGGCATGCGACATAAACATGGCCGGATTCAACCAATGGACGCATATGTTCATAGAAGAAGGCTAATAGCAAGTTTCTAATATGGAATCCATCGTCATCAGCATCGGTCATGATTATGACTTTTCCATAATGAATATTCTTTAAATTGAAATTGTCGTCATATCCAGCTCCGATCGTATTTATTAAATCAGCCAATTCTTTATTATCCAATAAAGAATCAGCGTCTGCTACATCGACGGTGTTCTTTGGCTTTCCACGTAAAGGAAGAATGCCTTGATGAATTCTATCTCTGGCATTTTTTGCAGAGCCACCGGCGGAATTTCCTTCGACTATGAACAATTCATTGGATTTATAGTCTTTAGATGCTGGAGGTGCCAATTTTCCGGAAAGCATCGAAGCTTTAATTCCACTTTTGAATTTGTTTCTTTCCTTTTCTCTAGCTTCAGCCGCCTTTTGACGAGTTTCTCTACTTTCCAAAGCCTTTTCTATAACATCGCTAGCTTCCTGGGAATGCTCCTCTAGATAATGTCCTAAGAAATTTTCAACGACTGAATCTACCGCTGGTAGGGCTTGTTTGGTTCCAAGCTTCGATTTAGTCTGTCCTTCAAATTGAAGAATTGTTTCTGGAACCCAAACCGAGATGATTGCACACATTCCTTCTCTTATGTCATCACCATCTAAATTTACATTACCTCTTCCTAAAAGCTTATGAGACGAGGCAAATGCATTATATGAAGAAGTTATCGCTTTTTTAAATCCGGCTTCGTGATGACCACCTTCTGGTGTTCTAACACCATTAGCAAAAGAATAGATTCGTTGACTATATTCATCCTTAAACCATCCGAAAACTACTTCGACTCTAATAGTATCAGCTGATCCTTCGATGGTTATTGCTGGAACTAGAGGGGTTTTGGTGGCATTTCTTCTTTGGAAGAATTCCTTTAACCCTTCCTTATAGAAGAATGTCGCACTTTGATTAGTTCTATTATCTTTCAAAACAAAAGTAACGCCTTTGGTAAGACAAGCTTGGTCATCCATGTGAGCAGCAACTGTATCGTAATTGAAATTAACATCGTCAAAAATAGTGGGATCAGGTTTAAAAGTAACTATTGTTCCTCTTCTATCAGTCTTACCGACTAATTTTGTAGGTGTTTCTTTAGAGCCGCCCTCGCTATATCGAATCATATGCTCTGTTCCATCTCTAAAAGAATGTATTTCCATAAAGGTGGACAAAGCATTGACCACAGCACCACCGACACCGTGCAAACCACCTGCTGTTTTATAGTTGTCTTCATTGAACTTTCCACCTCCGTGCAAAGTTCTATATACGATGTCAAAACCCGACACTCCTTCTTTTTTGTTCATGTCCCAAGGCACACCACGACCTTCATCCGATACAGTTACGCTGCCGTCAGCGTTTAAATCTACTTCTATTTTCTTTCCAAATCCAGCGTTGGCTTCATCGACTGCATTGTCTAAGATTTCCCATATTAAATGATGTAACCCGGTAACATCTGTAGTACCGATATACATACCAGGCCTATCTCTGACAGGTTCCAAGCCTTTCAAAATCTTTAGATTGTTGGCATCGTATTTTTTGTTTTCCATATTACGCCCCTCTAACTTATCTCTAAATTTTAACTTTTTTTAAATGGTTTATAAAGTCAAAAAAGATTAAAACCCTCAATGTGTAGTATTATTCTATAGTCAATTTGGAGGAGATTTTTATGGAAATAACTTGGGCTATTGTTTCATGCATTATATTTGCAGTATTTGGTTATTTAATCGGTTCTATTCCTAACGCTGTAATAATAGGAAAGATACATCATGTCGACATAACTAAAGTTGGAAGTGGAAATCCTGGTGGAACAAATGTTTGGAGAGAATTTGGCTGGAAATGGGGTGTAGGATGTATGATTCTAGACTTTATGAAGGGATTTATTCCATCATTAATTGTATTGCTACTAACCTCTTTTATTCCTCAATTTAGAGATGGAACCATTTCCCAAATGTCTTTTATGGGATACGACCACTTAAATCTTTATACGATTTTGACCGGTGCTATGGCAATGATCGGTCATGCATTCCCAATTTTCTTCCATTTCAAAGGTGGAAAGAATGTCATGGTCACTTGTGGATTCATCGGCGCTACATGTCCTTTGATGATGGGAATAGCTCTAGCTATGTTTGTTACATTCGAATTGATTTCTCATAAGATTTCGGTTGGATCATTGGCAGCTGCAGCTACAGTCTTCATATATTCCTTAGTTTGTTTAATCATCTCTTTAGCAATTCCGTCATTGAATGAAAACTATATGATTGGAGGATGGTACTTCACAGATAAAATTTACTTCTTGACCGATTGGATATATGGTCTAGTATTGGTCTTAGAGGCCTTGTTCGTCGTCTTCAGACATAAATCTAATATCAAAAAATTAGCCAAACATGAAGAAAAGAATTTTGATCCTAACTCGCATGAGTTCGACCAGAAAAGTAATTAAAGAAAAATAATTAGTAAACTAAAAAACCTGCCAAGTGGCAGGTTCTTTTATTTCTTCTTCTTTTTCTTGCTCATTCCAGCGTAAGGATTATAGTTTGGAGATTTGGCATCGTTCATAGCTTTCATAGCTCTTTCTACATCAGCTTCTGAAGGAGTTCTTCCAGTAGCTCTTAACAATGCACGAACTTGATCCTTGTTGATTGGAGGATTCTTTTTCAATTCGCGTTTTGTTATAAATCTAAACACAAAGAATCCACCGATCAAGCCAACTAGAAAGCAAGCGATTGAAATTCCAGCAACTGCTCCGCCGTTCATGCTTATTAACCTTTACTTAGTTCCGGTCTCAGCACGGGAATCATAGGCACCAGTATCGGTACGGATGATAACTTTCTCACCATTCTTTACGAAGAGAGGAACCTTGATTTGATATCCAGTCTCTAAGGTAGCGGGCTTCATGGCACGGTTGACGGTATCACCGGCAACAGCATTGTCATCAGTTTCAACAATTCTCAAAACAACCTTGGCAGGCAAAGCTATTCCAAGAATCTCACCACGGAAGTAAGTGATGGTAACATCTGCTTCAGGGGCGAGGAAGTTCAATTCATGTGAAATTCTTTCATGAGGAATTTGAACTTGGTCATAAGTATCCTTATCCATGAAATATCCAAAGTTTTCATCGGAATAAAGGAATTGCATAGTCTTCTTTTCAAGATAAGCCAATTCAACACGGTCTCCACCGAAGAACATAACTTCTTCGATAGCTCCAGATCTGAGGTTTTGGACTTTCATCTTGACTTTCATCTTGGCCATAGCGGTCTTGTTTCTGTTGATATCGAGAACGCTATAGAGTTGATTCTCATGAATATAGACTTTTCCAGGTCCAAGTTCAGTAACGTTTACCAATTCTGCCATTTTCTAATCCTCTTTACTTCTTCTCTACATGCTCTGTCTTAGCATTGCACTTGGGACAAAATTTGTTCTTCTTTATACGCTCAGGTGTGCTCTTCTTGTTCTTTGTGGAGATGTAGTTCTCGTTCTTGCATTTGCTGCAAACCAATGTGATTTCTGTTCTTGCTTCTGCCATTTTAAAAATATCCTCCAAATAAGGCTATATTATTTTACTATCTATTTTTTCTTAATCAAGTAATGTAAAGCCTATTTTGTCATAGTTTCAGAAATTTTTCCATAAAAAAAGCCCCATAAGGGAGCTGGTCCATATAATCCAAACAGCTTTTCATCTCTTCTCTCTTACAATCACAATGGACACATTTATTCAGTCTAGTGCTTTAGCACTTTGAGAGTCTACCGAATACCTCTTGTGAAGTTGAGACTACATTCGCCTTGATTTTTTTCTTTTAGTTTAATGACCACCTTAGGGAACTTTTTGAATCCCATCGATCCTATGATGATTTTGTAAATCATAGAACCTAGAGTTTCGTATCTTATTCTTCAAGAAGGGTTCCAGGCTTCCCCTCTTCGATTATTATTAAATCAAAAAGAAATCATTTATGCAACCGCTTTCTTCATTTAATAGCAAAATAATTTATAAATTTTGGAAGCGGTTGCAAAAAACTAAATATATCAAGTTTTTTCTACTTTTTAATCTTTGATTTAATAAATAATATTTAAAAGATTATTTATGGTAAACTTCAAATCTTCTTTAGATCTGGATTTCATTATTTTCTTCTCGAGCAGTACTCTATTTATAGTAAAAGCAGCGGTCAAACCTTTTTCATATAAAGGTTCTATCCCATCTTTTATATCACCACAGACAGCAATGACCTTTACGCCTTTCTTTTTGCAGCGCTTAATAACTTCCATAACACCTTTTCCTTGTAAAGTCTGGCTATCAATTCTCCCTTCACCAGTAAATACATAATCGGTTTTTTCAATCATTTCATCGAAATTAATAGAATCCAATAGAGCTTTAGCACCTTTAATCAACTTTCCAGAAAAGAATTGCATTATTCCATACCCTAAACCACCAGCAGCACCTGCACCGTTCTTTCTGGAAAAATCAAAGCCATATTCTTTTTTACAAACTGAAGTTAAATTCTTCATTCCATTTTCCAATAATTTTAATTCAGTCTCATTTGCTCCTTTTTGTGGTCCATACACATATGTAGCTCCGTTCTTTCCTAATAGCTTTGCTTCGACATCGCACATCCCTATTATTTCAATGTTTTTTAATCTGCTATCAATATTTGATGTATCGATATATACGATATCATTTAAATGGGAAGATCCAGACTTTATTTCCATTTTGTTCTTATCCAAGAATGAAACACCTAAGGCTTTAGCCATTCCGACACCACCATCATTTGTCGCTGTTCCACCTAATCCAATTATTATCTTTTTAATCCCATCTTCTTTTTTCAAAATATTTCTAATCATCAAACCCAATCCATATGAACTTGAATGTAAAATATCTAGGTTGGGTTTTATCATGGCAAGACCTATTACCTTAGCAGATTCAATTACCAATTCGCCATCCTTAGAAATTCCATAGTCAGCAGTAATTTTCACTCCTAAAGCATTTACGGTTTCAATAGATTTCTTTTGATACTTTTTATTTTGTAATATGCAATCCAAGGTACCATCACCGCCATCTGCTATTGGTGCACTTAAAACAATGGCGTTCTTATCTTTGTCTTCAATGCATTTCTTTATTATTTTGCAAGCTTCTATACTTTTTAAACTGCCTTTAAATGCATTCATGGCTAATACAAATTTCATATAGGTATACCTTTCCTAACTAGTTCGTGATACTTTTTGTTAAAACTTCATACTAATAATATAATAGAAAAATATGGAGGCGATTATGGATTTAAGAAACAAAACTATTTCATTCAACATTGGAAATAAAAAAATAGGTGGAGAGAATCCCATTTTAATTCAATCCATGTCTGATATTAGAACTTCAAATATAGAAGCCAATATAAAATTGACCAATAGTCTCACACTTTATGGACTCGATATGATGAGATATTCAGTCCTTGATTTAGCTGATGCTAAGGCACTAAAAATAATAAAGCAAAATACTAAAGTTCCTGTCATAGCTGATATTCATTTCAATGCAGCATTAGCCATGGAATGTATCAATAGTGGCGTGGATAAAATCCGTCTAAACCCCGGTAATATGCCTATAGAGAAAGTCAAATCTATCAGAGATGCGATGAAGGCAAAAGGAATTGCACTAAGGATTGGAGTCAACTCCGGCTCATTAGGCAAATATGGTAGAGCAACACTTTCCAATATCGATCCTTTTTTCTTTGCTCTTGATGATATGTTGGAGGTATTCAAAGAAGGGTCTTTTGAAAACATAGTTCTATCCTTAAAAGCGACAGATCCTAGACTGACAGTCAAATTATATGAAAGGGCCAGTCAACTTTATCCTTACCCACTGCATGTAGGACAAACTGAATCTGGTTATGGTGTAGAAGGGGCTATTAGATCTTCAATAGCGATGGTACCTCTTCTTTCTGAAGGCATAGGAAATACGATTAGAATAAGTCTTTCAGATAATCGTATAGAAGAAATCAAAGCATGTAGAACTTTATTATCCGGCCTAGGATTAAGAAACGATATTCCAACATTGATTACCTGTCCGACATGTGGAAGAACTCAATGTGATGTCTCAAACGAAGCTAGAATAATCGATGACTATCTTTTAAAGAATGTTCATGATGACATTCATGTAGCAGTTATGGGTTGCCCTGTAAATGGGCCGGGCGAGGCCAAGAATGCCGATATAGGATTGGCGGGAGGAATCAATTCTTATCTGGTCTTCATCAAAGGTAAACCAGTCAAAACGTTAAGTGGACCAGATTCAGTAACGGAATTTATCAAAATGGTCGATCAAGTAGTAGATGAAAGAGAAAAAATGCGCAAAGAAGGCAAAAATCCAAACGAATGGAGAAACTAAAAAAAGCACAGTGCCTGGAGCTGTGCTTTTTTAAACCTAACGGCGGAATGTCTCATCTCTTCCACTTCTAGCAAAGCTGTCATGGAGGATTCAACTTTCCGGATGCTTTAATCACCCTGCCTGGTTAGAATGGATTGTCGAGCCATCCGGAACGTCCTTCCAAGTATAGTTTCTTAGCTTTACTTGGCCCGTTTACCGAAAACGTCTCCACCTCTACTTTAACCTACCGTCTCAGCTGATCAATGGATGAATCCCTTTCAATATCTATTGTCGGAGAATCTTGAAAGAAACTATCATCCTCATCTCGACCTATGAAGAGGAACCTTTTCGTCCCCTTTCCTCTTCTAGCACCATTATTAAACCATATTTAGTAAGCCCTTTCAAGTCTTTTTTAAAAAATTTTTTTAATTTCCTAAAAATCTAATTTCCTCAATTTCTTTTTTATGTTCATCCCCACCCCTAGTTTCTGGAGTCTCTAAAATTTTTGGAACATCTTTAAAATGCTCATTCAAGGCAAATCTCAATAGATTTGCTTCACCAATCATTCCTTTTCCAATATTAGCGTGTCTATCCTTTTTTGATCCTCTAGGATTTAATGAATCATTTAAATGAATGAGAAAGACTTTGTTAAACCCTATTGTCTTTTCTATTCTATATAAAAGTCCTTGCGTATCTGTGAAATCTTCTCCACTATCCCATAAATGACAACTATCGATAGTGATTCCAAAATTATCCAATCCGATATATTCAACAAACATTTTTGCTTCATTCAATCCTACATTCAATTGACTCCCGCCACCTGCCATATTTTCTAAAGAACATTTGATTTTAGGATGTTTAGCAAATATAGGTTTCAATCTATCAGCCAATACTTTTGTATACTCCATCCTATCTTTATCTTTGCTAGAGCCGGGATGAAGGCACATCAAAGTCAAACCAGCCTCTTCCATCCTATCAAGTTCATCCTCAATGAAATTTAATGAGAATTGTGCTTTTTCTTCATCGGGAGATGCCGGATTGATGATATAAGGAAAATGAACAGCTACATTCTTTATATCCAATCCATTCCTTCTCCATAATTCTTTTCCTTCATCGAACTTCATATTCTTTATAGGAAATCTAACTGTATTATTAGGGGCACCTAAAAAAATCATAAAAGAAGAAGCCTTAATTCTTAAAGCCTCTTTTACGCTACCTAAAAAATAATCTGGCTTTTTAAAAGAAATATGGGATCCAATCAGTAATTCCTTGTCTTTTTCTTTGTATGGAACTAACGATTGGGCCAAATATTTAGACTCCATGAGTCAGATCCTTCTTGGCGAGATTCGTTCTAATTATCTTCTTTTTATGCTTGTTTTTAGCGATAGCAATTGCTGTCTTTATTTTCTTCTTGTATCCAGGCTTAACTTTTCCCTTGGGATATTTATACTTAGCCTTATTTATAGCCTTTGTTATGTATTCTTCTTGATGGTTACCTTTTTCAAACTTGGATCTAGGTTTGGAATTGACTTCACTCACACCATCCTTTTTGACGGCCATGAAAGTAAAACCAGCACCTCTTCTTTGAAGATTTCTAACTTTGGTCTGATCCTCAGGTGAATAAAGGACATAAGAGGTACCGGGTCTATCAAATCTACCGGTTCTTCCAGCCCTATGGAAATAATAATCGTTCATCTTAGGAAGATCGTATGAAATTACGAAATTTACAGCAGGCAAATCCAATCCGCGAGAAGCATAGTCCGAAGCCAATAGTATTTTCTTTTCGCCTCTTTGGAAAGCTTTGACATTCTTTTCAATATCTTTCTTATCCAAGGAACCAGTCAGGAAAATATAATCGATTCCTGCTGTTTTTAAAGCTTTGCTAGCTTCAAAGACTGCTTCTTTAGAAGAAGCAAAGATTATTCCTTGACCATCTTTGCAATAATCGGATTCCAATAACTTTACCAGTGATTGAGCATTATCGAAACCTCTTCTATCGACTAAGATGTGCTTAATATTGTTGCCATTGACTTTTCCAAAAGACAAATCAGTGACTTTGTCGGCTTTGCACATCTTTTTCACACCGGTCAAGTATTGTTCGGCCAATGATGCGGAGAAAAAGCTCTTTTGAGCATTAGGGAATGAATTACATGCATCAGTCAATTCTTCCATAAAGCCATCGAATAACATCATGTCACCTTCATCGAAGATTATTCTCGAAAGATTCTTCAAATCGAGTCCTTTGCGTAATTCCTTGAATAATGTCGGTGTCACCAAGGCGATAGAAGGACTTTTTTGGCAAGTATGTATCTGACTAGGGGAAGTGAAGAAAACAGCACGTTTTCTCAATTTCAATCCCTCCAGGAATTGTCTTAGCACAGTCTGGACTTGGTAGCCTAAAACAGCAGTTGGAACCACAACTACAGCGATTGTTCCATCCTTTTCCTCGGTGATTAAATCGTTCACTATAGGTAGAACATACGAAAATGTCTTTCCAGTTCCTGTAGGACTAACAACAACTACACCTTTCTTTTCCAATAAGAATGGAATGGCGTTAGCTTCGACAGGTGACAATGGTTTTAAATCCATTGTTTGGAGGTATTCTTTTAATCTCCCATCCAAATTCAATTCATCAAATGTTTTAGGTTCCATAATAATCTCCTTATCTATTCATGAAAAGGGCGGGTATAGCCCGTCCTTGAAACTACTTCTTCAAGTTTTCTTTACGTTCTAGCTCAGCTTTAACATCGGGTTTGACTTCTAAGCCTAATATATCGATGTTTTCATCATCAACTCTTGAAGGGCATGAGCTCATAGGCTCTGCACCCATCAAGTTCTTAGGGAATGCGACAACATCTCTAATGTTGTCTGTTTCAAACAAAGTCATACATAGACGCTCTACTCCGATTCCAAATCCACCTTCTGGAGGGAATCCATAATCGAATGCATCGACAAAGAATCCAAATCTCTTAGAAATATCTTCATCAGTCAATCCGAGCAATTCGAATACTTTCCATTGTAATTCTTTATCATAAATTCTTAGAGCACCAGAGGATAATTCCTCACCGTTCATTACTGTATCGTATGAAGTGGAGTGCATCTTTTCAGGAGCGGAATCTATCAAAGGAATATCTTCCTTGTTTGGAAGCGTGAAAGGATTGGCCATTGATTCATATCCTTTTTCAGTCTTGGCAAACAAAGGCCAATCGATGACAAACAAAGGCTTGAAATCACCTTTCTTAATCAATCCGAGATCACGTGCATATCTACATCTCAAAGCACCCAAGGCAAATGCGGCTTTTTCTAAGGAACTATCTGCTGCTATGATAATAGTATCGTTTTCTTCAGCACCCATAACTTCTTTCAATTTGTTTAATGTATCTTCGGAGAAGAATTTGAAGGCGGAACAGTTCCATTGGCCATTTTCAAATTTGGCATGCATCAAATGAGGAACACCGAACTTGTTGGTCAATTCTTCATCAGTTGCCATTTTCTTTCTCGAAATATCCTTAGCTGTGTTTTTGACATTGATAGCTTTGACAACCTTTCCTTCAAATCCTTTGAAATTGTCATGGCTCATGAAGGATACATCCTTCAATTCCATTCCAAATCTCATATCGGGTTTATCAGTACCAAAACGATTGACACAATCAGCATATGACAATCTTTCAAACTTAGGAAGTTTAATACCTCTTATTTCCATCCAAACAGTATCCAAGAGTTCCTCGATAAGGTTGAGCATATCTTCCTTGTCGACAAAAGATTGTTCGACATCGATTTGATCGAATTCAGGTTGACGATCAGCTCTTTGATCCTCATCTCTATAGCAACGAGCTATCTGGAAATATTTATCCATTCCAGCAACCATCAAGATTTGCTTATAAAGCTGGGGAGACTGAGGAAGAGCGTAGAAGTTTCCAGGGTAAGTTCTAGAAGGAACCAAATAATCACGAGCTCCTTCAGGAGTTGATTTAATCAAAGTAGGCGTTTCGATTTCAAAGAAACCTTTCTTGTCAAAGAAATCACGTACAACTTTCAAAGTCTTGTAACGTAATTTCAAATAGTTTTGAAGGACAGGTCTTCTCAAATCCAAGTAACGCCATTTCAATCTGGTGTCTTCCAAAGCATCAGTTTTATCAGCGATAATGAAAGGAGTCTGCTTAGATTTAGATAAAATAACGTAAGATGCTGCCTTTACTTCAATATCTCCGGTAGGAATGTCTTTGTTCTTAGAGGATCTTTCCTGAACAATTCCTTTAACTTGAATACAATATTCGTTGTGAAGCTTGTTTTCTTCAAAGTAAGTAGGGTCGATATTGATTTGAGTTATACCATATGTATCTCTCAAATCAACAAAGCATAAAGCTCCGAGATTTCTTATTTTGCTAACCCAACCACAAAGTTCGACTTCTTTTCCTACATTTTCAATTCTTAATTCACCACAAGTTGTATCTCTTAACATTTTTAATGCCCTCTTTTTACTTAAGCAATTCTTCTTCCTCTACTTTAGTCTGCTCACGTTTTTCCATATCTTTTACTTCCAAAGTCAAATCAGAATTGACTAACAATACCTTGCTCGCCTTTAATCTATCGGCCATCTTGAACGCACCACCGATAGATTTAGACAAAGATGGAATAACAGCAGAATGACCTTTCTCACGTAACTTTTCAGCAATGATTGAAGCTTTCTCTTGGCATTCTTTTTCCTTGCCCATAGGCAAGACGAAGTATTCGGGGAATACCTGTTTTCCTGCAAATGAATCTATCGATGCAGATAACAATCTATCAATTCCATAGGAGAAACCAATTCCTTCCAAAGCAGGTCCTCCCAGTTGTTCTACAAGACCGGAATATTTTCCACCGCCTCCCAATGCACCTAACTCTGGGTGAGAGGCATCCTCGATTTCAAAGACTGTGCCGGTGTAATAATCCAATCCTCTAACCATTCTATCTGAAACTTGATAAGGGATATTCAATTCCTTGAGTATATTTAGAATCGAAGCAAACTCTTGTTTATCTTCTTCACTCAGGTAGTCTTCAATCTTAGGTGCATCCTTAACCAATTCCTGATCAGCTTCGACTTTGCAATCAAGAATTCTCAAAGGATTCAATTTGAATCTATCCTTACAATCCTCACACATGTTTTCGACATACTGGCCAAAATAATCAGTCAAGGCTTTCCTATAATTGGCTCTGGCTTGGTCTCCACCTAGATAGTTCAATGTAACCATCAAGTCTCTACCAAGTATCTTTTTGGCACCTCTATAGGCAAGAAGAATAACTTCAGCTTGAGCGTTAAAATCAAGGGTTTTATCAAAGAATTCAACACCAAATTGTCTAAATTCTCTTAGTCTACCAGTTCCAGGTCTTTCGTATCTGAAGACACTACCATAATAGTAATATCTAATAGGAGTATCAGGAACTGCGTAAATCTTGTTTTCAATCAAAGCACGAACAACTCCAGCTGTAAATTCAGGCCTTAAGGTGTAGTCCTTAGCAGAACCTTTATTGGCCAAATCGAAAGTCTGCTTTCTAACGATATCAGAAGAACTACCCACACCTCTTACGAACAATGAAGTTTCCTCGAATGTAGGGGTGATTATAGCTTTAGCTCCATATTCTTCTGCCATTTGACTCAAGGTAGAAACCATATCTAGATAACGAGAAGCACTATCACCCATAAAGTCGACAGTTCCACGGGGTTTTGTATATATTTGATTTCCCATATTTCCTCCTAATAAATTTTGCGAATACTAATGTATCACACGATTAACTTCTAATACATTCTTAATTCCTAATAAGTACTTGGTAGCTAATTCCAAATCCTTTTGGGAATTGACGGCAATGGTCAAGGATATTATGCATTTTTGCTGTTCAGGTTTTAATTTAGCGTTCAAATTCAATGCATTGACCTTGGATAAAGATAATGTATTCATAACATCGACCAACAAGCCAGGCCTATCTTGACAAATGACAGCCAAATCGACGGGATGAGTAGTCCTAGGTGCAAAATCATTCCAAATAACTTTTACTAGTCTTTCCTCTTCATGCTTTATATTCGGGCAGTCAGTTCTATGGACCTTGATTCCATTTCCTTTGGTGATATATCCAACGATATCATCTCCGGGGATTGGCCTACAGCAAGCTGCTAGTGTCATCATTGCTCTATCACCATTTTCAAGCAAAACTACATCTTCAACCTTCTTACTGGCTATTTGATGCCTGTTGTTATTTGAGACAATTTCTTGTTCAAGAGTTTGAGCGTCTTTCTTCAAGCCGAGATAATCGACAATTTGCTGGGGAGTAATTTTCTTTCTCAACATTAGCAGGTAGAACGAATCTTCATCATCGCATCCAAAATGATTTATCAGATCCTTATTCACAATTTGATCGACATCTACATTCAACTTTCTTTCATGGAAGGAATCGATCAGCGATTGCTTCCCTTTAGAGATATTGTCTTTTCTCACAAAGTCTTCATTCATCTTCGTGAGATATTTTCTAATCCTAGTTCTTGCAAACGAAGACTTGCATTGGTTTAGCCAAGCTTGATTAGGATGTGCGTCTTTCGAAGTCAGGATTTCACAAATATCGCCAGTCTTAAGTTGTGTTCCTATAGGAACAAGGACTTTGTTTATTTTTGCTCCAGAAAGTGAATCACCAACTTGAGTATGAATACGATAAGCAAAGTCGATAGGGGTCGATCCAGAGGGCAAGCAAATAACCTTTCCCATTGGAGTAAATACATATACATTGGCATCAAAGATATCATGTTGAAGCGTATGGACATACTCTTGAGCAGATTCATCCTTTGCATTCTCAGAAGTGATTGAAACGAAATCTCTAAACCAATGTAATTGATTCTCGATTTCCTCTTGTTCCCTTCTAGCATCGTAATTAGTGTTCTCTTTATAACGCCAATGAGCAGCAACACCCTCTTCTGCAGTTTCATCCATGTCTTTGGTTCTTATTTGAACTTCGAATACAGAGCCGTCATCATTCAATACAGTCGTATGCAAAGATTGATACAAGTTAGGCTTAGGCATGGCAATATAATCCTTGAATCTACCAGGTATGGGTTTGAAATTCGCATGAATGTAACCGAGTATTTCATAACACTGATTCTCATTCTCTGTAATGATTCTCAAAGCCATCAAATCATAAATTTCGTTGAAATCATGTTTCTTCTCAAACATCTTTTTATATATTGAATAAATTGATTTCACCCTCGCAGATATGGTATATGGAATATTTGTTTTAGACAAAATATCATCTAATCTGTTTTTGAATCTTTGCGTGGCAGCTTCCATATCCTCGTGTTTGCTATTGAGCAAATCCTGGATATGTTTGTATTCATCAGGCTTCAAATAATACAATGACATGTCTTCCAAATCCAATTGAATCTTATATAAACCAAGTCTATGAGCAATAGGTGCATAGACATACATTGTTTCGTTTGAGATTCTAATTTGGCTAGCTCTAGGTTGGAAGTCCAAAGTGGACATATTGTGAAGACGGTCGCACAACTTTATGATTATGACTCTGACATCCTTGGCCATGGCGACGAATATTTTCCTATGGTCTTCAGCCATAATATGCAAATCATGTCTATGAGTGACATCAGCAATCTTTGTCAATGCCTCAACTAGACTTGCAACAGTCGGACCAAACCTAGTCGACAACTCACTGTTTTTAGTACCAGTATCTTCTTGAGTATCGTGTAATAAACCAGCTGCAATCGTTTCAGGTCCTGCATGAAGTTTTGCCAAAAAATAAGCCACTGCGATTGGGTGGACTATGTATGGGTCTCCGCTTTTTCTTACTTGGCCTTCATGTTTTTTGTCAGCAAACGCATAGGCGTCTTCAATTAGCTTTCTATCCTTGGGTATGGTGATATAGGATTCGTAAGCTTCTTTCAAATCATCGAATGAATAGACTTTGTTCTTTTCAATCATCTGGGATATTTGATGATGCTTTCAAAGGGCACATCCTTGAAATCATCTTGACCATGGAAGTCAGTGAGTTCTATCAATGTCTCAACCAAAACAGGAGTTGCTTTCAATTCTTTGACTAATTTGACTAAAGCAGCCGCAGTACCACCTGTAGCCATCAAATCATCGACAATCAAGACTCTGTCGCCTTCCTTAATTAAACCTTTTTCGATGAATAATTCATCAGAACCATACTCTAGTCCATAGCTAACAGAAACCAAATCGCCAGGTAATTTACCCTTCTTTCTAGCCATTACAAAACCAATACCAAGTCTATAAGCGATAGCAGGTCCGAAGAGAAAACCTCTAGCTTCAGGTCCAAGAACAATACTCGGATGGAAATTTCCAGCAATTTCAGACATTTTGTCCAATGTGTATTTCAAATAACGTCCATCAGCAAACAAAGGAGAGACATCCTTGAAAGAAATGCCTTCTTTTGGAAAACCATCAGTGATTCCTATTTTATCTTTTAGTTCCATTTTTCCCTCCAAAAAAGCTAAATAATTATACTTTAAATTAATCATTTTTTAAACTATTCTTGTGCTGTTATCGTTTTCTTTTTGAGTTTATAATATGGTCAGAGGGAAAATTCATGAAAGTAACAATTTTAGGAGATTTAGGGCCTTGTTTCGGAGTTGAAAGAGCCATCGATGAAGCCATAGATATTCATCGATCTTTCCCATACTCAAAAATTTATTTTCCTCACCCTATGGTTCATAACCAAAGAACCAATGATTTGGTAAAAGAAAAAACAGGATCTGAGATTCTTGCTTCCTTCGCTTCGACTGACATCAATAATTTGCCGGATGAATCCATCATTATGTTTTCAGCTCACGGGCACCCCTTTGAGCAAGAATCATTACTGAAGGAAAAGGGCATTAAATATTTCGATAGCTTCTGCCCGTTATTAAAGGCAAAATACTCATCGATTAATAAAGCAAAGCAAAACAGTGAAGCTATACTTTACTATGTTGGAAAGGATGGGCATCAAGAAACTGTTGCTACAATGGCAAATCATCCTTACTTAAATTTTATATCTATAAAGGATGAAATTGATTCTCTGGAATTTAACCAAGTAACTGATAAACAAGTCTATGTTTTTAGACAGTCAACTTTAATTCTTTATCCTTTCGATAAATTAATCCAACGCATAAACACTTTCCATCCAAAAAACGTAATTTTAGAAAAGCCCTGTCCTTTTTTATCGAGAAGATATGATTGCATTAGTAGGATTGATCAATCGGAAAATTTAGCTTTTATCATAGTTGGAGATAAAATATCATCAAACGCCAATGAACTATTAAAAAGATGCAAAGAAACACATCCAAATTCAACCAGTCTTTTAGTAGAATCAAAGGAAGATATAGATATTTCATTATTAAAAGACATAAAAAGAGCAATTCTAATAAGTTCCACTTCAGCATTGAAAGAAGATGCCTTAGGAATAAAAGAACTGTTGGAATCTTTGTGATTTGAATTATTTTAATTCAGAAATAATTCGTTATTAGCTAGGATTATAGATTTAACTTTTTCTTTGGCTTTAACAGCTGTTCTAAACACTTTAGCAGGTGATATTTTTAAAATATTTGATAATTTCGATACGGTCATTTTGTCGTAATTGAACAAAGCATAAAGATGAAGGAGAATGAAACTTTCATCCTGAGTCAATAATAAAATTGCAGAAATTAATTTTTCTCTTTTTATTAAAATTGATAGAAATTCATCATCGCAGCCATTGTAATCAGTCGTTTCTATAATTGAGTGACCATTAAAATAAGAATAAATTCTTTCGATAGATTCATAGTAACACAATGAATCACGATGCATTTTGAATGCTTTGCTTGAAGAAGCATACGCAGTTTTGCAAATTCGACTTCTCACGAGATATTCAGCATAAGTTTTAAACCTTGAGACAGGATTAGGAATGTAATATTTAGCGGCTATTATCACCCCTTCATATCCAGTAAGAATAAAATCTTCAATCTTTATACAACTGTATTTATCTTTCTTTATCATTTCGAAAGATACATATTTCGAAATATCCTTTGCCAATTCTAAGAGACTTTGTTTATACAACAAAATATCTTCTTCAATCTTTGAATTGCTATTTTTCTTAACACCTTTAGCTAACGTAATCATCTCATCGACAAGCCACTCTTGGCGGTGGATCGCCATGAAACCAAAAGCCATAGATATTCTCCTTATAGATTCCAATAAATCTATTAAGTGTATTTTCACTCTATTTCGATTTTATTCTATAGACTTGAAAATTTAATGTTGGTTTTAATTTATTTATAAGAAAAATTAAGAAATAAAGAAAAAATCCTGACTTTCATCAGGATTTTCTAACATCAATATTGCTTAAGTGCCTTACGGCAAAGTTCAAGTTCGACTTTGGACTTGGGATTTAATTGACCATTTTCTTCTACTTTAGATAGGAGATTTTTGGTCCTATTCAGGTAATCAAATAAGATTTTATCTTTGTTTTTTAATGAAATTCTACCAAATTCTAATTCATAGTCTTCATAGGAACTTTCTTCAGCACCTTTCATAGCGACAATTAATGGATAGGCTTTGCCTCTTTCGAGCAAATATTCTTCGTGAACGATTTTGAATCCACGCTCCATCAATGAATCTCTAACTAAAAATGCTTCGCTTTGAGGTTCGACTATAATTTTATTTATATTAACCAAATCTTTAGGCTTTCTACACAATATATCTTTTATGGTTCGACCACCCATCCCAGCTATTATAAGTGTATTTACATCTTCTCTTAATCCTTCCAAACCGTCAGCCTGATAGCATTCCACAAGATTTTGAAGATTGTTTTCTTCGACGTTATCTATCAGTTTGTAGAAAGGACCCTTACCATATTCAGTAGCATAACCTTTATGGTTATACTTTTGGGCTAAATACATGGATAGATAGCCGTGGTCTGCTCCAATATCTGCAACTATATCCCCTTCTTCAACAAAAGAAGCAATTTTGGAAAGTCTATTTGAAAGACTTATTCTATTCGACATTTCTAAAGTCCTTCAAAGCATTAGAACGTTTGGGCTGTCTCAATTTTTTGATAGCTTTTGCTTCTATTTGACGAATACGTTCTCTAGTTACATTAAATTCTTTTCCGACTTCTTCAAGAGTATGGGTCTTTCCATCTTCGCCCAATCCATAACGAAGCATAATAACTCTTCTTTCTCTGTCAGAGAGATCATTCAATACTTCATTCAACTTTTGCTTGAGCATATCATGTTCTGCGTACTGCTCAGGTGTTACGTTGTCTCTATCCTCAATAAAGTCACCAACATGAGAATCTTCTTCTTCGCCAACAGGTTTTTCTAATGAAAGAGGATCAAGTGCAATTTGCTTGATTTCTCTAATTCTTTCAGGTGAATACAAACCATTGAGTTCATCCGAAATTTCTTCATCAGTAGGATCTCTGTTAAGCTTCTGTACAAGGCTTCTTTGAGCTTTTGTAATTTTATTAATGGTTTCGACCATATGAACAGGAATTCTTATAGTTCTGGCTTGGTCTGCCAAGGCACGAGTGATGGCTTGTCTAATCCACCATGTAGCATAAGTTGAGAACTTAAATCCACGGGTATAGTCAAACTTATCTACAGCTTTCATCAAACCAACATTACCTTCTTGAATCAAATCAAGGAAATCCATACCACGTTTGATGTAATGCTTTGCAATAGAAACAACAAGCTTCAAATTGCAATTTGTCAATTCATCCTTAGCATCTTGTCCGTCCTCGCCACCTTCTTTGATTCTTTTTGCTAATTCTTGCTCTTGTTCCTTAGAAGTCAAAACAGGATAACGCCCAATCTCTCTCAAGTATTGTTTTACAGAATCGTTAATTTTGACATCAATAGCTGGATTGTAATCGCTGACTGTAGATTGATAAGTTACATCTGGTTCGGCGTCGCCTTCAGCTTCATCATCCAAATTATCCCCATCTTCATCTATATCTTCGATATCTTCATCATCGATATCCTCATCATCCTCATCACCGGTATAAAGTGTTCCATCATCGTTTCTGACTTCAATGGGATTATCAGGATTGTTCAAAAGCCAATCGAAGAAATCGTCATTTTCATCATCGCTCAATTCAAAATGATTTAAAAGATTTTCAACTTTAGAAATCTTAATGTAACCTTCTGCATTAACGATATCAAGAATTTCCTTCTTGACATCATCCAATGTCAATAATTGCTTTCCACTTTTAATCAAATCGGAAACAGTCTTTTTGCTTCCTTTTCCTTTCGGTGTTGAAGATTTTTTCTCAACATCATCAAGATCTAAAATATCATCGGGATTTGTATCTTTCTCGTCTTCAATCTTCTCTTCATCGATGACCTTTTTTTCTTCATTTACATCCTCGACAGGTGTTGGTTTATGTTCTTTGCTTTTTGAAGAAGATGACTTAGTTGCCTTTGCAGATTTCTTTGCTTTTTTTGTCTCTTTAACTTTAGTCTCCGCTTCTTTTTCAGTAGTAGTCTTTTCTTCCTTCACGGTTTCTTTCTTTGCATTTGCACTAGTTTTTTTTGCTGAAGAAGCTTTTTTGGATTTCACTGCTTTTTCTTCATTATTAACTACTTTTTCACTGCTTTCTTTTTTAGTATCCTTTTTTGTTGTTTTTTCACTCATATTCAATTACCTCCACTACTTACATTCTTATTTTGTGTTTGAAAACACAAAAGTAAAAAATTATTTTTAGAATTCTTAATTATTCATCATTAAATTCTTCAATTTAACTAGAATTTGGCTTAACCTGGCATAGATTGATTGTTTAGTCATCTGCTTTTTTACTAGATTCTTTTTCACCAACAGGGAAGCTATTTCATCATAAGTCATTTCTTTACCTTCAAATTCACTTCCTAATCCAAAATAGGCCTTAACGATAAGCTGATCAGCTTCGTCCAATTCATTAATCGCTTTATTCAAAGATTCTATTTCTATATTGTTTATAGCACTTTTCTCAGGATCATCTTTTTCATAGCTATATTCATTTAAATCAGATTCATCAGAAAATAAATTACTTTCATCCAAAGATGTTACAGTAGTTTCCATAAGCCTAGCTTTATGTACGATAGAAGGAGTCATTTTTCCTCCTATTTCATTTGCTATCTCTTCGTTTGAAGGTTGTCTATTCAATTGACTTAAAAGTCTTTTTTCTACAGCCTTAATCTGTTTTATTTTCTTCTCATTTCCTCTTGTAGTAGTGCTAAAAGAACTAGGTACATTATTGATTTCGTTATCGATCAAATAAGTTGCATATGTAGAAAAACTTTGATTGGAAAATCTATCGTAGTCATATCTATTTATAGCTTTCCATAAGCCAATCAAACCAGAAATATAATAACAATCATAATCATCTTTAGTTAAATAATTTCCTTTTAATTTAGTTATTCTAGATTTAACTAATGGTATGTTATTCCTGATCAATTCATCGCGAATAGATTTATCGCCAGTTTCTTTATATTCTTTAATCCTTTTCACTTGATAATCTTTGATACTATTATCCATATTAAGAAACCCCTTATTATTTAGAATTAGACTTCTTTTTTACTCCGCTTATAACTAATTTCTTTCTCTTATAATCAGCTAAGGCATCCAAATCATTTCCAATTTTCTTAGACATGTTCTCATCATCAACATAGTTTCTATGATTCTCAAGCAGTTCTTTAAAAGAGTCATTTCTATAATCATCTGAAGTCATCAAGTTCAAAAAATCAAAAGCTTTTTCTACCTCATCTTTGGTCAATATACTTTGAACACCTTCTTCATTCAATTGATCTAAATGAAATTCTAAATCAGTTTTAGCTTTATCTAATTCAGCACCATCAAGTCCTAAATTTGATGTGTCTACTCTATAATGATATTGGCTTAAAATATAATTAGAAATTAATCTATAAACTTTGTTATAAAACCAGAAATTGCTTCCTTCTAATTGCTTTGCAGCATCGTAAGATAATGGCAATCTAGCAAGAATTTGTGCTTCTGTATACATCGTTTTATCACTCAATGTTCCACCAAACTCACGTTGCTTTTTAATTCCTAGCAATTTCAAATTTATTTGTCCGTTAAACTTGTCTGATTCGGAAGTATATAAAATCGGAGAAGAAAGATTATTTGTTTCAGCCACTTCCTCAAAAGGCAATTTATTATCTTTCACTAATCTTTCATGAAACGATGAAGCTGAAAGACCAGTACAGCTAGAAAGAAATTGCTCTAACAATCCTCTTTCGGTGATGGATAAATAAGAGTAATTAGATGATAACCTACCAACGACTGTATCGAGATTTTTTATATAATCACCTTTGTTTTTATCTAAGCATAAAACAGCATAAGTTATAGGGTCCAACAAATCATTCATCTTGGAAACCATAATCTCAGATCCGTATTTATCTAAGACTTCATCGGCATCTTTTCCATCCTTTTCAAGATTAAAAGGGCGTGTGATTTTAAATTTTATTCCGGAACTAGTAAATGCCGTCAACCATTTCTTAGTTGCGTTTTGACCAGGTCCATCGCTATCTAAAGATAACCTTACTTCAACATTTAATTTTTTCAATATTTGAAGATGGGTGGCAGAAACATTTGTTCCCATCAAAGCGACGGCAGAATTTATTCCTGCTCTATAAAGAGCGATAACATCCATGAAACCTTCAGTGACGTAAATATATCCATCTCTTTTGGCTGTTTGAATAGCATTATCCAAATTATATAAAAGAGTAGATTTCTTGAATAAATCAGTTTCAGGCGAGTTTATATATTTTGATGTAGACGGATCGTCTGGCAAGTATTTTCTCCCTGAGAATCCAACCGCATGACCATCACTATCCTTTAAAGGAAACATAATCCTTTCTGAATAGCGGTCCTTCAAAGTCTCTGAATTAGATGAAAGAATACCGGCTTTTTCTAAGACATCAATGCTATATCCTTTTTTCTCTCTAAGAGTACGGATTGCTAAAGTGTTGTCTTTAGGAGCATATCCAATTCCAAAATGTTCCAAAACACTGTCATCCATCTTTCTGTTTTTTAAGTATTCAAAAGCCTTAGAACCAGCTTGAGTTCTTAATTCCATACGATAAAAGCTAGCCAAATCATCCAAGGCTTTGCTTTCAGGTGGAAGACTTTTTCTTTCGACTTCCACCAAAGAAGTTAACGAATTCTTAGGAAGAATAATTCCATTTATTTCAGCTGTTCTTTTTATCGCTTCTTCCAAAGATATAGAACGACTCAATCCAATATATTTTTGAACAAATCCAATAGGATTACCGCCAGCGCCACATACGAAGCACTTAAAAATATTCAATGTAGCATTAACAGACATTGAAGGATGCGTGTCATTGTGGAAAGGACAAACTGCAACAATAGAGTTTCCTTTCTTTTGTACGTCAATAAAGCTAGAAACAGTCTTAACGATACTAGACTTCTGCTTTACTAAGTCGTAGAGGTCTTTATTATTCATTCGGCTCCTTTCTAGACTTCAAAAACTATTAATCGTTTTCTTCCAAATATTTTTCCAAATAAGCCTTGATATCAGCAATAGCAATTCTTTCTTGCTTCATAGAATCGCGGTCTCTAACAGTGACTGAATGATCTTCCAAAGATTGGAAATCATATGTAAAGCAAAGTGGAGTACCAATTTCATCTTGTCTTCTGTAACGTTTACCTATCGATCCTGTGGTATCAAAAACACAATCATAATCACAGTGCAATTTATTAAATACTTCATTACGTGCATTTTCAACTAGCTTGTTGGATAAAGGCAAGACAGCGAATGTATAAGGTGCTAATCTAGGTTTGAGGTGCATCACTGTTCTAGAGTCTTTTTCCAATTGTTCAACGTCATATGAATCACACCAAAGAGCAAGCATTAAACGTTGTAATCCAAAGGATGGCTCAACGACATGAGGCAAATACTTTTCATGAGTATCAGGGTCGAGATAAGTCAAATCTTGTCCGCTAAATTCTTGATGTCTTCCCAAATCATAATCACCACGGCAAGCAATACCCATCAATTCACCAAATCCCCAAGGGAATTTGTATTCAATATCAGTAGTGGCAGACGAATAGAAGGCCAATTCAGCTTTCTCATGATCACGGAATCTGACATTTTCATCCTTCAATCCCATTCTTTCTACAAATGATTTACAATTGGACTTATAGAACTCAAACCACTTTTCATCTTCACCTGGTTTAAAGAAAAATTCGATTTCCATCTGTTCAAATTCTCTTGTACGGAAGACAAAATTACCAGGAGTGATTTCGTTTCTAAAGGATTTACCTATATCGCAAATTCCAAAAGGAAGCTTTAATCTTTGTGAACGTTGAACTTTCTTAAAGTTAACAAATATACCCTGAGCAGTCTCAGGTCTTAAATAAACAACAGAAGATGAATCTTGTGTAGCTCCAATGTTTGTCTTAAACATCAAAGTAAACTGCCTAATAGAAGTGAAATCATTTTTTCCACATTTGGGGCAAGCCAATTTCTTGTCAGCAATATATTGTTCCATGTCATCTTGAGTCATACCATCTACATCGACTCCAGGATACTGGGCCTTAATCAAATCATCGGCACGGAAACGAGATTTGCAATATTTGCAATCAGTTAAAGGATCATTGAATGTTGCGACATGTCCAGTTGCAACCCAAACTTTGGGATTCATAATAATTGCAGGATCTATCTCGACATTGAATCCTAACTCTCTCACGAAATGATCTCTCCAAAGTGAGACCAAATGTTGCTTCATCAAAGTACCCAAAGGTCCTAAATCCCATGAATTTGCTAACCCACCATAAATTTCACTTCCAGGATAACAAAATCCAGTTACAACCAAGTGATTGACGATTTCATCAAAAGAATAATTAGACATAAAAGCCTCCGATAGCCTTAATAATATACTCCCTTTTTATTATAATTGAGCACTAAAAAAGGGTCCTATCACAAATACTTATTTCAACGAGGATATGAAAAGAGAAAATGTTTCTAATCTAGCACCATAATCATTTTTCAAGAAGTTTACCATGGATGAACAAACTGAAATCAATATAGATGTATCGATTTTTTCAGGGGTACAATCTTCAAGAGGGGTTTGGAATAGATACTTATAGGTTAAAAGTTCTTTTCTTGGCAAAGGATTCAATAACAACTCCCGAGAACAAGACTCGCATATAAACCCACCTTCCTCAAAAGAAAAAGATACTATATGATCAGTTCTTGAACAATTCACACACCCTGCTGTCTCAGGCTCAAAGCCAAGAAATTCAAATGACTTAGACAGAAACAAGGAAAATGCTCCTAATGGGGATTTCTTTTCTTTTAAGATTTCCAAAGCTCTTTGATAAACTAAGAACAATCCTTGTGCATCATCTTGATCATCGATGAGAAGCTCACCGATAGATTCTGATACGAGCATAAAGAACAATGAAGTAGGAAGATCAGAGGCAAAATTGCCAAAATTTGAAACGATGCTAATATTCCTTAACATCAATACACCGGTTTCACTTTCGCCTTTATAAGCTAAGTCAAAATCACAAAGGGAACCGACTATACTTCCAACAGGAATATTTTTCCCGCCAACTTTGTTTCCGTTAGTCGCCAAAACTCGAATCAAGGAATTTTTTGTCAATATTAACAATAGAGAGCCTTTTTCACCCCTTTGCTTAGAAGAAATCAAATAGCCACGAACAACTTTCTTCAATTCCATATATTTTATTGACCAGATCCATCCAAATTATGCTGTTGAAGGAACTTGGAATCATTTCTCCAATCTTCAGCTACTGTAACAGTTAATTTAACAAAAACATCTTTTTTCACATATTGATGTATGGCATCTTCTGAGAACTTAGATATTTGAGCGATCATCTTTCCACCTTTTCCGATGACAATGCCCTTCTCAGATTCTCTTTCAACATAAATTTTTCCAGTAATCATCACACTTTTCTCATCTTCGTCGATATGCTTGATTTCGACATATATGGAATGAGGAACTTCATCTTTCAAAAGACGCATGCATTTTTCACGGATGAATTCAGCAAAGACAAATTCTCTTGGTCTATCTGTAGCAATATCATTAGGATATAAAGGAAGGCCTTCAGGTAATTGATCTTTAATAGCCTTGACTAAATCATCAATTCCATATTTCTTTAAAGCAGAGCAATGAATATATGTGGCATCAGGTAAAAGTTTTTTTAGCTTCACGAGCTTAGCTTCACCTTCATCGACACGAATCAAATCAATTTTGTTATAAGCAACTATAACTGGAAGGCCGCAATTTTTAACCTTTTCTACCATATCTTTATCTATGCCTTCTTGGCAGGCAAAAACAAAAAGAAGTACATCGGCGCTTTGCTTTGCTGTTTCGCTATCTCTAAGCAAAGCTGAACCTAATTTTTTATGAGGAGTGAAAACACCCGGTGTATCGATAAAAACGATTTGACTATCTTCATCATTGTAAATTCCAATAATATTCTCTCTAGTCGTTTGAGGCTTTTCCGATACTGCCATCAACTTAAAGCCTAATATATCATTTAGCAATGTTGATTTTCCTGCATTAGCTTTTCCGTATATAGCTACAAATCCTGCTTTCATATCAAGTTATCCTTTCCAAACCCATAAGGCAATAATTCTTCCACAGTAGACTCTACTTCAGGTCCACTTCCATTAAACATAAATACAGGTGTTTCCTTAAGGCATTTCTCATATAAGAATTGACGACATACACCACAAGGAGAACCGACAAGAGGTGATTCAAGGTAAATTCCAATTGCCTTGATATCTTTTGAAGTAACGCCATATTGAGAAATGGCGCTGACCATAGCAACTCTTTCAGCACAAATCGTCACTGAATAAGCACTGTTTTCAATATTAAAGCCACAAATACACCTATTGTCATTAAGCATAATTGCACATCCCACACCGAATTTAGAATAAGTACACTGAGATTTTCCAAAAGCTTCCTTAGCCTTGGATCTCAATAATTCAACCTCATCATCTGTTAATCTTTTGGCCATACACAACTCTCCCAATCAAACTCAAAGGAATTCAATATATCATTCTGCAAGGCGAACATGACAACAGCATCCTCATGACTTCTTGCGTGATCATAGCCTAAATTATGAAGAGTTCCATGAATAAACAAAAATGCAAGTTCACGACAAGCAGGATGCTTAAATTCTAAAGCTTGTCTTCTTGCAGTATCCAACGAGATAACAACCTCGCCCAAGTTGGTAAAAGGCAATCCTTCTTCATCTTCTCCTTCTTCAAAAGAGAAAGAAAGGACATCTGTTGGTCTGTCCGTATTTCTGTATTCAAGATTTAACTTGTGAATAGTCTCATCATTCACTATTGTTAAAGACTCAAGAATATTGTCATTTTTTTGAAACTTGGCAATATGATTAAGCAAGTCTTTAAACATTTTTTCCAAACCAATGCATTTTTCAGTTTGATCATCGAATTCCAATGTGTTTTCAAGATTCATTTTTAGTCTCTTTTCCTACCACATTATGATACCATTTTTCCTTCTTCTTTTCGAGAATCTCATCAAATTTTGGCCCACATTTAAACATCAGCATCTTCACTTTGTCTTTTTTTGAAAAATCATCATCGATTCTAATGATATAAAGAATGCTTCCCACAAGGAAAACAAGATTTGATAAAAAATAATCTAGCGAGAAATTATTCTGCATAAAGCTAATCAAAGCCAAAAAAGCACAGGTTAACACTATGCATAACAAGTTGGGTAGATATGAAAGTAAAAGGCATAAATTTGATTTGTTCCAAACAGAAAGAAACATCTCATCTTTTACAATATCGAATCTCATTTTGTTTTCATCATAGCTAATCCTTCCTCTTTTTAAATCTATAAAACGATTTAATATCATTCTCATAGCTAAGAACAACCAGACTCCAACACCAAAATAAATAGCGATGTAATAATTCATATTAAATGCCATTACACTAGCTAAAACTAAAAAAGTAAATTTGTTTAGTATTCCGTTTTCATATGATAATTCTTCATTTACAACTTTAGCTGAGTCTTCGAAAGCGGTCTGATTAAAACATAGATTTTGATATGGGATAGATTTGTTCAAGACAAAGGTTTTTAATGCGTTGGAATTAACCCACATAGTAAATAATGCTGATAATAAGAAAACGCCCAATGAAGCAAATGAATAAATCCAGTAGGTATTATTATTAAAAGAATAAAGGAACAATACACCTGTTACGCATCTTATCAAAGCCATCAATCCCAAGCATAAAGTTGTCGATTTATTCAAAACTTCTGGCCTTGCCTTCTTCTTAATTTTCACTTTATTATCATTCTGATAGACTAATAACCCTCTTCCAGTCATCTCTTCCTTCAGTTCATTTTCCCTCATCCATAAGTAACCATAGGCAGGATCATATACCAACCATTTGTCACCTTTTTTCTTCTTCAAGAAAACAAAATGATTTATTTTGTTCCTCGTAAGTTGAGCTATGAAACCAGTTTTTTCAGGAATACTATTGAAATCTTCAATCGCTACGCCTTTAGATTTAACTCCTAGTTTTGCTAATTCGTTCCTCATTGAAAGCAAGTTGTTCTTCATCTCAGATAAAGTTAAGTAATCATTTCTCTTAATGGAATAACAAAATCTATAACTTTCCCTAACCACCGCTTTAAAGCAACTCTTTTCATCTTCTTGCAACATCATCATAGAAAAAATCCTCCAACAAATATGTGGGAGGATTTAATGAAATCTATAGGAAAATCTAAAAATACAACTGATCTTCTTTTGTTTTATGTTCATCCATAAGAGAATTTAAGGATGTTGTTATTTGATTTCTCGTGCTTAAAATTGGTGACAATCCACCTACAAATGTTGCCAAACTGTCATTAATACAACCAAAAGTAATTTTACCTTGAGATTTTCTCATCGATAAAAAAGGAATGAATACAGATTCGATAAAATTCTTATTAGTAGGCAGGGCTTCTAAATTATATAGGCAGAGAATGTCAGCATTTTTACCCATTTCTAAATAAGACATTGCACTTTCATCTTTTCCCAAAGTTAAAGAAATTCTTGAAAATGTCTCTCCTGATGATAAACAAGCAACTTTTTTGTTACCCCTTGCTCCTAGGTAGGAAACAAAATCCAAAAGATACTGTCCATTTCCGTTAGAAAATGTAAATAGGAATCCTTTAGGATTGTTCTTACCTTGCAAATAAGGGGAGAGCCTAGTAAATGTCAATTTTGCATCGTTCAAAAAAGGGATGGGGTGAGCATATTTTGGAGCACTGCGGAAATCCTTTGAGATTTTCTCACCATTGGAAACAATTCTTTCTCTACTCTTGTTGTCAGAGCAAAGAATATTAGACAACGCTAGCATATGGAATTTCTGAGTTTTTGAATATACATATTTAAGAACCAAACATTCCGAATAAGGATCATATTCCAACATTGGAACATTTCCATCTTTTCCGACTAATGAATCGATGTTTTCATGCTTCTCTCTAAATTCCAAAAAGACATCGATGGCAGTTAGGGACTTATCAAAGACATCATTGTTCTTATTTTTTAATAGCCTTTCAATATATCTTTTGCAATCCAATTTTTTGTTAAGTCTCTCAATGATTTCATTCTTATATTCTTTTAAATTGTCTTCATTGATAGAAGCTTGCGCAAAGCCAGCATTTTTGAAAGTAACCCATTCTCCCATGACTACATACCCTCCAATAATTTCTTAGCAAATTCTTCATCTTCTTCAGATAGCTCGACATTATCATTTTCAGAATTATCTTCTTTTATCTTATTACTATCCTTATTACTATCTTCGTCATCTTTAACTATATTATTTCCCCCTTGATTATCATAGGAATTTATTTTATCGAGCATACCAGTTTGATAAGCAATTTTCTTTTCACGTTTCTTTTTAAACTTTTTATTTTGTTCCTTCAAAATAATAGAACATCCATACGCATCTTTAGGATTACTTCCTTTAACAGACATAGCAACTTTTTCAAGATAAGCTAAAGCTGGTAGTTGATTATTATTTTTCAGAAGACAATAATCAATTATATTATTTACCACACCTCTAGGAAAATTAAAATCATCTTGAAAAGTTTGTAAATCACTCAAGATTGAATCAGGAAGCTTAGACATATTTAATCTTGCACAAACATAAGTAGGTGTAGGATATTGATCTTGTTGTTTGAATACTTCAGCATTTTTGGAACTACCAAAATATGTAGGATATGAAGTTTCATCATTGAAAGAATCAGTCAAAAAACTAGACCTATCTTTGCAAAGTCTTAAAAATTTGTCCTTAAGGAATACATTATCGCTGGTAGTTGCTTGAAGGATAAATTTAACTGTATCTTCAATTGACAACCCATAAAAATATAAAGTCGATTTTATTGTTGAATAATCATTTTCAATGCTAGAAAAAGGAATACCATTCTTAGCAAGTTCTTTTTTAAATGCATCTTCATCGAAAGAATCTATCGTAGTCTTTCCACGTTTATCCTCTATTTTACCTGTATCTTCTTCATTTTGTTCGAAGGACAAACCTGCCAAATCAAAGACATTTCCTAACTTAGCCGTCTCTTCTTTAAAATCTTTGGATATTTTTTCTCCTTTTATGAAAATATTTTTAACATTTTCAAATCTTTTATACCCGATATAACTAGTCAAAAGTGATGTGAGAATTGAATCATTGAAAAATTTCTTAGCGGATAGAGGTGGCACGACTTTAAAGAAAAAAGCTTCATTAGCATCATCTTCATTTCCTTTATGAAATGTGGAGAGAAGTCCGATGCCTTCAAGTCTTTTCCTCGCTACATTCAAAGAAGAACTGTTCATTCCAGTAAAAGAGAAAATATCTTCGCCAAAACAAAATGGTTGAGACAAAGAGCCTATAGTGAGCAAATATTCATATAATGTCATTCCGTCAGATCCAATCATAGGAAGGTAGCAAAGATAAAGAACCTTATAATCTCCTATGGACATAGAAAAATTAACGCTTACTGTAATTTCACAATTCTTTGTCACTTCACTCATATTCTTACCTCATACTTATATTTTATACCTTGTTAGCACTATTTGGAAAACAAAGTAAAGAACAACTTCAAATGTACCAAGAAAAACACAATCCCATTAAATTTAGGAAAACATAGAAGGTATCTATGCTAACCCTTTCATTATGTTAATCCATATTCCTTTTTTTTGATATATTTATATGTGCCAGAGGTACGGATATGGAACAAACAAAAAAAAGATTGGTTGTGTTGACTTCTGGCGGTGATGCACCCGGTATGAACGCGTGCGTTCGTGCAATCACTAGAAAAGCCATAAATCAAGGTGTTGATGTCCTTGCAGCACTAGACGGATTTAGAGGTCTTTCCGAGGGTGACTTTATACCGCTTGACTATGAAAGTGTATCCGGGGTCATTGATCGCGGTGGTACTTTCATAGGCACTGCTCGCTATCCTGCATTCTTAGAGGAAACAACTAGACTAAAAGCCTGGGCACACCTCAAAAAAGAAAATGCTATAGGAGTAATCGGTATAGGTGGAGATGGAACATATCACGGTTTGAAAGCCTTAAGTGAACTTTCTACCAATGTGATCGGTGTACCGGGAACAATTGACAACGATATTCCTTTGACCGATTTCACTCTAGGTTTTTCCACGGCATTAGACACAATAGTCGAAGCTTTAGGAAGAATCAGGGATACCATGTCGTCCCACCATCGTATATTCGTTGTTGAAGTTATGGGCCGACACTGTGGGGAACTTGCCTCTTACGCTGGATTGGCTTCAGGCGCAGATTGCGTTATTACAAAGGACAACTTTGTCGATTACAATACGTGTGTCGAGCAGATTAGAGAAGTAAAGGAAAGACGTGGCAAGCGTCAACTCCTTATCGTTTGTCAGGAAAATGTATTGGATGTGGCAAAACTTGCGACCCTATCCGAGAAAGCTACTGGCATCGAGTCCCGCTATGAGGTGCTTGGACATATCCAACGTGGGGGCTTCCCTTCCGCCTATGATCGTGTACTGGGAACGTTATTGGGCGAAAAGGCAGCAACCCTCCTCTTAGAAGGATCAAGTGGATTAGCTGTGGGCATTGAAGACAACAAAGTAACTACACATTCATTTGTCGAAGTGCTCAATTCACAACGCAAGTTGCATCCCGAATTATTGGATGCTGAAAGGAACATTAGGTAACCATGCAGAAGATTGAAAAGAAGACTAAGATTTTTGCCACGATTGGTCCGTCTAGCGACAATCATGACATGATGAAAGCTTTGTTTGAAGCTGGTATGAACGTTATCCGTCTTAACTTCTCTCACGGAGATCATGAGGAACAACGTAATAAGATTGTCATTGCTCAACAAATTGAGAAAGAAGAAAACCAACTCATCGGTGTTGATCTCGACACTAAGGGACCTGAAATTCGTACTGGACGTTTCGTTGGAAAGCATGTCGTTGTCAAGAAGGGCGACAAAATCGTTCTCGAGATGGGATGTGAAGATGCTAACGGAAATGATAAGCTTGGTGGAAAGCAAGATGATGGAACCATCTTGATGGGAATCACCTATACAGGACTTATTCACGACGTCAACAACGGCCACCACGTCCGTATGGATGATGGAAAGCTCGATATGGTCGTCACTGGTAAGGATGAGGCCAAAGGTGTGATTTACTGCGAAGCTACCACAAATGATGATATAAAGGATGAGCGTGGAGTTAACTGTCCTGACACTCATTTGTCAATGCCTTATGTCTCCGAACAAGATAGAAAGGACTTGATCTTTGGATGTGAGCAACACGTCAACTACTGCTCTGCTTCATTCGTTCGTGATAAGCAAGATATCGATGATATCCGCAAGATTTTCAACGAAAATGGTGGAAAGCAAATCAGGATTATTTCTAAGGTCGAGAATACTGAAGCTATCAGAAACATCGATGATGTAATCAAGTATTCTGATGGATTGATGGTCGCCCGTGGTGATATGGGTGTTCAAATTCCTGCCGAGGATGTACCTGTCGTACAAATGCGTATGATCAAAGGTGCTAGAAAGCTTGGTAAGCCTATCGTCGTCGCAACACAAATGCTCGATTCAATGATGCACTCACCCTTCCCAACAAGAGCTGAGGTTTCCGATGTCGCTAATGCTGTTATGTCCGGAGCTGACGCAGTCATGCTTTCTGGAGAATCCGCAAACGGAGATTATCCTTTGGAATCTGTCACCATGCAAGCCAAGATTTGTGCTCGTATGGAAAAAGAACTCGACTATGAGAAGTTGGCCAAAGAAGGATTTGCAATGTCTCGTCGCCAAGAAGCTGATGCTATGGCAAATGCTGTAGTCAACGCTGCTTACTTGACCGAAAGCAAACTTATCGTTTGCTTCTCAAAGTATCTTGAATCAGCAAAGAGACTTTCACATTGCCGTCCTGTCTGCCCTGTTTTGTTTGAGACTTCTAATCATGATGCAGCTTATGATTCAATCCTCTACTGGGGTGTCTATCCTGCATTGGTCGAGAAGGTTCCTTCATCCTTGAAGGAAATGGAAGCTGAAGCTGTCGCTCTTGCTAAGCGTTATGGAATTCCTGCTGGAAGCAACATTATTGTCACTGGCTCTGATCCTGTAAACAGCAAAGATACTAACTTCATGAAGATTGTCACTTTGGAGAAGTAGTTTAGTCTATGAGCAACGAGATGATAAAGCCATCGGTAACTTTGGCCATTGATTTGGGTGCTACCAACCTTCGTGTCGGTCTTGTAAAGATTGACGAGAAGGGAATGCCTTTTGTGGTTGATGTTATTAGAGATAGTTCGGCTAAAGACAATCCTACCGTTCTCTATCACGAAATTACCACAATGATCGACCAAATTATCCATCGTAATCCTACAATCAAGTTCACCCATATCGGTGTCTCGTTGTGTGGATTGGTTGAGAATGGTCGTACAGCAACAAAACTTCCTAACCTTCATATCGAACATTTCGAATTAGCTGATTGGTTAGAAAGAGATTATCCTGGTGTAAAGGTTCTCTGTGCAAATGATGCAAATTGTGCGGCACTTTCCGAAGCAATTTTCGGTTCCGCTAGCGATGTAAACGATTCATACTACATCACTGTTTCTTCTGGAATTGGTGGTGGATATGTCTATCAAAAACAGTTGATCAACACAACTCTTGAGATTGGACATTGTGTACGTGAATTTGAAGGAAAGCTCGTGGAACAGGAACAATATCTTTCCGGAAATGGTTTAGCAAGACTTGCCGCATATAATGGTTTAGAAAATATGAAGGCAGCCGATGTATTCAACGCTGTCAGAGAATCCAAGCGTAATAACACTCCTTTGGAGCCCAAGATCAAGAAGACCTATGAAGATTGGTACAAAGGATTAGGATTGTTGATTGCTAATCTTCAGCTCGAGTTCAATCTCGATAAGATTGTCTTGGCTGGTGGAGTTATGAAATCAAGCGACGTATTCATGGATGACCTCTTCCATGTCGCATCAGCATTTGCAGCAAACTATCCTTTGAAACCTATCCGTTTCGTCTTGGCAAAGTTCGATCAAGATTCCGGATTAGTTGGTGCAGCCACTGTCGGCTTCTCTATAAAAGACTAAGTTTAATCCAAATGAACACCTCTGCTGAGCAGAGGTGTTTTTATTTTTCATAATAAAAACGCTTTGTTTAATTACAAAAAGCTATATAAAACTGCCATTCCATATAAAAGTGTTTATAATATTTAAGCATTTAAAAGGAGATACTTTTTTTATGAAATTAACTTTACCTGACGGAAGCGTTAAGGAATTTAAAGATGGAATGACACCTTTGGAGATTGCTACTGAATTAGCACCTTCATTAGGAAAAAAGATTATTTGTGCTAAGGTTGATGACAACCTTTATGATAAATCTAAGCCTTTAAGCAAGGATTGTCATTTTAAGATTATAACTGAGAAAGACGCAGAAGCTTTTGAAGTGTTAAATCATTCTTGTGCACATTTGATGGCTCAAGCTTTAAGCCATCTTTATCCTGGAATTCAATTCGGATACGGTCCTGCTCTTCCTGAAGGATTCTATTATGATGTCAAATCACCTAAGCCCATCACTGAGAAGGATTTCCCCGCAATCGAAGCTGAGATGCATAAAATTGCTAAGGAAGCTTTGCCTATCGTAAGAAGAGAAATCTCGCCTGAAGAAGCAGAAGTGATCTTCAAGGACCAGAAGTTCAAGACTATACATATCGATGAAGTTGAAGATAGGGATCACTGCGTCTCAATTTATAGCCAAGGCGATTTCACTGATCTTTGCCGTGGTCCTCATATGCCAAATACTTCATTTTTAAAGAATTTCAAGTTGTTGTCCTTAGCCGGATGCTATTGGAAAGGTGATAAGAACAACGAGCAGTTGACAAGAATCTATGGTTGCTGTTTCTTCTCTTCTAAAGAACTCGAAGATTACATCAAGATAAGAAAAGAAAGAGCTGAATCCGACCATAGAAAGATTGGTAAGGAAATGGGACTCTTCCTTCTTTCTGAATATGGACCTGGTATGCCTTTCTGGCTCAACAATGGTTGGGCTATGAAACGTGCTTTGGAGGATTGGCTACTTAAGATCTTAAGAAAGCACAACTATCAAATGGTCCAAACCCCGCAAGTCTTATCGAGAAAGCTTTGGGAGATATCAGGTCACTGGGATCATTACAAAGAAAATATGTTTACAACCTCCATCGAAGGACAGGATTATGCCGTAAAGCCTATGAACTGCCCTGGTGCAATTCAAGTCTATAACAATTCAGTCCACTCTTACCGTGATTTACCTGTGCGTATTGGTGAATATGGTTTGGATCATCGTGCTGAAGCATCGGGTTCATTGAACGGTTTGCTTCGTGTTCGTTGCTTCACACAGGATGATTCACACATCTTCTTAACCCTTGATCAACTCGAGGATGAAGTAAACGATTTGCTTTCAATCTACAAGGAAGTCTACACCACTTTCGGTCTTCCTTATTCTATTGAATTGTCGACAATGCCTGATGACCACATAGGAACTGTCGAGCAATGGCAAACTGCTGAAGCACAATTAAGAAAGGTCATGGATGACAATCACATCCCTTATGATGTAAATCCTGGTGATGGTGCTTTCTATGGACCTAAGCTCGATTTCAAAGTCTTGGATTCAATGCGTCGTCAATGGCAATGTGGAACAATCCAATTGGATATGCAATTACCTGGAAGATTCGGCTGCTATTATGTCGACAAGAACGGAAATCACCAAACACCTGTAATGATACATAGAGCCGTTCTTGGAACATTCGATCGTTTCATCGGAGTCATAACTGAGCATTTCAAAGGAAACTTCCCAACTTGGTTTGCACCTGTTCAAGTAGAGTTGCTACCAGTCTTTGGTCAAGATCAGGCTCAAGTCGACTTAGCTAATAAATTAAGAAATAAGATGATCGATTTAGGTTATAGAAGCGAAATCGACGCTAGAGACGAATCTATTGGTTACAGAATCCGTGAAACACAAACTAAGAAGATTCCTTATTCTGTAGTCATAGGAAAGAACGAAGTCGCAAATAACCAAGTCACTTACCGTGTTCGTGGTTCATCTTTGACCAAGACGGTCTCTATCGATGAGTTCTTCGATATCTTGAGAAATGATTGTGAAAATCATTTGATCAAACCTCTTCCAATCGAAGAAAACAAATAAATTAAGTAAATTATATTTTATAAAGGGTGAGCTGTGCTCATCCTTTTTTTATATATAATTTTTTATATATAAAAAAAACGGCTTTAAGCCGTTCTTTGTAAAGGAATATTCTGAAACTTGTAGGAATTAATTAACAATTTAACTATCTAAAGATCAAGATGGTGTCATCGTCTTGATCATTGACAGGGTTTGGTGCGTTGACGATCTTAGCACCAGATACAGTGTCAGAATGATTAATAGTAAGGCAAGCAGTAACTATTCCTGCTATAACAGCCATAGGCACTACGAAAAGTGATACTAAAGCTATGATTTTTTTAACTTTTTTGGTGTTATTCTTTTTATAAGTCTTCTCAATACGATTCTTTTTAACCATAATCAGTACCTCCTTTCTATTACTCTCATCTTGGCACTTTCACTTCTAGGATTGAATTCAAGTTCATCTTTGTCAGGAAGAATAGGTTTCTTTGTAAGAATCTCGTATGGGCATTTTTCATCTTCTGTTGGAATAGGCAAGAAACGATTAAATGTCTTCTTCGGTGCATATTTCATAAAGATGTTCTTAGCAATTTCATCTTCTTCACTGTTGAAGGTAATAATTGCAACTCTACCCATTGGATTTAGGAATTCTAAAGCTTGGCTCAACCCATTGATCAATTCATTCTTTTCGTCATTCACTTCATAACGTAGAGCCATGAAAGTTTGTTTCGCAGGATGTCCTTTCTTTCTAAGAATTCTTTCAGGAAGAGCTTTTTTAATGACATCGACCAATTCAAATGTTGTCTCGATTGGTTTCTTAGCTCTTTCTTCAACTATTTTTCTTGCTATCGGACCAGCGAACTTCTCTCCACCATATTCGAATAGTATTCTCTTCAATTCATCAGCCGAATAAGTATTAACTACTTCTCTAGCTGTCAGCTTTTGTGTGTTGTCCATTCTCATATCGAGAGGTGCATCATATCGATAAGAGAACCCTCTTTCAGGATCATCGAATTGAGGTGATGATACACCGATATCCATAAGAATGAAATCAGCACCACGCAATCCATATTCTTTCAAAGTAGGAATTGCTTGGGAGAATTTCGAATGAAACAACTTATGAGACTGGCTGTAGTGAGACAACTTTTGCTCCGAATATGATAGAGCAGCAGGATCTCTATCAAATCCATATAAAGAAGCTGTATTATCTACCATCTCCAAAATATTTGAAGAATGTCCTGCTCTACCTATAGTCATATCTACAATGACCATATTTGGAATATCAGTCCTGACAAACGACAATACTTCCGTCAAAAGTACTGGGATATGAATGTTATACTCAGTTACTTGTTCTGCGGCACTTGTTTTAGAGCGTTCTGAGCTAGACATGAGTAATCATCCTCCCCTTTCTTCTCAAGTTCATTGAACTTATCTGTATCCCATAATTCAATGTGAGTCATTCTTCCAACAAATGTGACACTTTTAGAGATTCCAGCTTTGTTTAACAATGGCTTTGATAACTGAATTCTGCCGTGGGAATCAATCTCAATTTGATTTGACTGAGAGAAGAAGATACGTTTCAACTGACGGTTGTTGGCATCAAAATCGCTGAGTTGTTCATATTGTTCAGCCATCTTCATGTAAGCATCTTGTGGATAAAGTTCGATGTTTCCATCAAAGCCGATTGTAGCAAAGACGATAGAGTCAGTAAAAGCACCTCTGTCTTTATTAGGCAAAGTAATGCGACCTTTATCGTCTAAGTTATGAACCGACAACCCTAGGAACATCGCCAATCCACCTCCCCACACGCCCTAATTCTACCATTTTTGAACACTTTTTCACACATTGTTTATTTTTCTTCTTTTTTTGCATTGACTTTTAAAGGCTAAAGCGCTAAAAATCCTAATATATTAGGTTTTTTGCTTATTTTTAATAGTGGGTAATTAGTGGGAAATTTTTTAAGAAAGAAATAAAAAAGCGAGGTTTTTCCTCGCTATAAATTTAATTTGACCGTTTTCCCCTTTTTAGTGGGTAAAAGTGGGGAGAAATCATTTCAAGTTTTTGAATGGGTTGTCTTGTTTATTCTCAGTTAAATTTTTATAGTCTTTCTCAAATTCATCCTCACTATAAACGACATATCCATCTCCCTCGACTTTTGTCAAAGGAACAGTGGAATAGACAGGAGGAATGGCATCATAGAACAAAGCCAAAAGAGTAGGCTTCAAATCGTATCTTCCATCTGAATCAGGCAAGATATCAGCCATCTCTGGATCACTAGATAAAGACAATTCACAATTTTCATCGATTGGATAATTCTTCAAAGTAAAATCGTGATCGTCCAATAAAGTAACTTCACCTTTCATAGTGATCTCGACCAACAGGAAATCAGCCATTGGCTTTACCATAGCTACAACTTCTAAGCAACCGTTTTCTCCAAATCCTCTGACGCTAGGGCGGGGAGAACATTCTTCTTCGGTAGGCTTAAATGGAAAGTATTCCGTCTCATTATCACCTGTTCTCAACAATCTAGGATCGATATATAATCCATCAGACAATTTATGTCTAATAACATTTTTTTCTTTATTATTCATTAATAATTCTCCTAAGCGGCCAATTCCATAGGAAGCTTTGAAATCAAGGCATTGACAACATCATTGACAACAGCATTAATTTCATTGTCCTTCAAGGTGTGATCACCCTCCAAGGCCAAGGTTATTCCAATGGATTTCTTCAAATCACCTTCATAGTGATCGAAGAGAGTTACACTCTTCAATAAGCTCTTACCTGCTTTTTTAGCTAACAATTCGATATCATGGTAAGAAACCTCACCGTGAAGAATAAAGGACAAATCTCTGAAAACTGTAGGATGAATTCCATAAGGAATGAACTTTGTACGACCAGTCTTGATTCCAAACAAAACACCTAAATCCAATTCACCTACCAAATATTCTTCATCGAACTTTCCAGGGTTCAAAGCTCCGAAAGTTCCAAGCAAGCTTTTACCGACCATGATGTCGGCACTCTTTCCAGGATGGAAACTAGAATTCTTGCTCTTTACAATACTATATCTATTCTTTTGAATTCCAAGATTTACTAATATAGCTTCTATGATTCCGCTCAAATCGTAGAAATCATAAGGTCTAGCTCCAAATCCTTCCTGATCTTGTTTATTTCCATGCAAAACAATTCCTAACAATCTTCTATGACCTATAGGTGAATCGATTGAAGAAATTTCAAAGAATCCGAAATCGCTCTTTTTATGGGAAAGATTATATTGAACAGTTTCAAGTAACGAAGGAAGTAAATCCACTCTGACATATTCGTGATCGTTAGTAAGAGGATTTGAAATTTTATAACATGGAGTATTTTCAAAGACACGAATTTGATTTGCTTGTTCCTGACTTACCAAAGTAAAAGTCATAACTCCATATAATCCATTAGAAATCAGCAAGTTTCTAATATTCCATTTACTTTCTTGTTCATAGGAAAGCCTGCCTTGAGTCAAAGGCATTCCTTTCAATGAGAGTGAAATTCTATCAGCTGAATAAAATCTAAATACTTCCTCATCAATATCAGCTTGTTGTTTTAAATCCACACGCCACAAAGGTGAAATCAACTTGCCATCTTTATCTTTAGAAATAGAGAATGCAATCAATACACGATCGACTTCCTCTTGAGTATAATCACTTCCAAGTCTATGGTTTGTCTTTTCCAAAGAATAATCGATTGGTGCAGGTAAAGACAACTCACCTTTAGTTGAAGTAGAGAAAGATTCGACGGTAGATTCTGGGAAGACTTTTAATAACAAGTCGAGCATGACAGACAATGATTCATCACTCATCAAAGGATTAACTCCTTTGGCAAACAAAAGAGAAGAAGGTGAAGATAGTCCAAGTCTTGCACAGGTGTGACGTATATTTGCATGATAGAATGAAGCAGCTTCAATCAAAACATCATTTGTATTCTCATCCACCATTACATCCTTTCCGCCCATAACTCCACCCAAACATAAAGGCTTGCCTGAAGATGTGACTACCAAATCACCTTTCTTTAAATCGTATGTTTTATCATTCAAACCGAGGAACTGACCTTCATAATCATCTCTGATTTCCAATGGATATGAAGAAATTTTAGAGCTGTCATAAATATGGAAAGGCTGACCAGTCAAAACCATTGCATAATTTCCAACATCTACCAAAGGATCTACGCTTCCATAACCAGATAGAAGTAAATTATGAGCAATCTTCTGCGCAATTGTTTTGTCGAAGCCTTTCAAATGAACTTTAGCTAAGGAGAATTTCTTAGCAAAATCAGATGAAGTCAATGCTAGATTTTCTCTTTTTAAAGAAGAAATATCAAATTCATCGACACCTAAGTACTTCTCTCCAGTTAAAGCACTGACTTCCCTTGCAAATCCGATCAAAGAAAGGGCGTCGGGTCTATTTGGCAAAACATTGACATCGAGCAAGGTATCTTTAAGACCCAAGTGTTCCAAAACCTCAGTATCACCAATCTTGAAGCTATCATCCAATTCATGAATTCCATCAGTTTCTTTAGAAGAAAGAAGATTGGCGGGAACACCAAGTTCAACTAACGAGCAGCACATTCCATTGGAAGGATAATTTCTTATGACACCAGCCTTGATAGTCTTCCCTAAACTGGGAAGGTCACATCCTGGTAAAGCGACGATGACTTTAATTCCTTCTCTTGCATTTGGGGCTCCACAAACTATATCCAAAACACCTATAGCACCACCACAATCAACTTTTAAAAGATGAAGGTGATCACTTTCAGGATGCTTTTGGCATTCGATGATTTTACCTACAACCAATTTGGAAGCTTGAGTCATTTGATGAACTTCTTCTACTTCAAATCCAGCAAATGTCAATCTTTCAACTAATTTTTCACTAGTCCAAGAAGATAAATCGACTAATTGAGAAAGCAAATTATATGAGACTAACATAAATTAATCCTCCTTAGAAAACTGCTTTAAGAAATCGACATCATCAGTATAGAACCTATGTATATCATCGATTCCATATAAAAGCATTGCAACACGTTCAATTCCTACTCCGAATGCAAAGCCTTGATATTTGTCAGGATCTATTCCATTTAATCTGAACACATCCGGATTGACCATACCTGCACCTAATATTTCAATCCAACCCGAACCTTTGCATAAGCCACAACCTTTTCCATGGCATTCAAAGCATGACAAATCCACTTCAACACTAGGTTCAGTAAACGGGAAGAATGAAGGACGGAATCTAGCAGTGACTTTGGGACCGAATAGATACTGAAGAAGATCGGTCAAAGTTTTTTCGAGGTTTCCAAGATTGACATCTTCACCGATGACCAATCCCTCTACTTGACCAAATTCATGAGAATGAGTAGCATCGTTATCTCTACGATATACTTTACCAGGGCAAATAACTTTCAACGGAAGTTTTAAATCTTTAGCCTGCATAACTCTAGCTTGAACAGGTGAAGTATGGGACCTCAACAGCATTCCTTCGGATATAAAGAATGAATCTTGCATATCTCTGGCAGGATGATCTTTTGGAATGTTTAGGCATTCGAAATTGAAATAATCAGTCTCTACTTCAGGTCCATCCTTTACCTCATATCCATATCCGACGAAGAAATCCTCAATCTTCTTCACTACTTTTTCAAAAGGATGCTCACTTCCTTTACCATAAGAATGACCTGGAAGAGTGACATCGATAGTTTCCTTTTCTAGTCTTTCATTTAGTTTTCTCTCTTCAATCAACTTTTTTTGCTCATCGAAAATAAATGCTAATTTTTCCTTGATCTCATTAATTCTTTGACCAAAAGCTTTCTTTTGCTCATTAGGAATATTCTTCATTTGAGCAAAAAGACTGGTCAAAGGTCCTTTCTTTCCAAGATATTTTGCCTTTGAATTCATCAATGAAGGCATATCTTTGCACGATGAAGCCTCATCTTTTGCTTCAGCCAAAATCTTTTCATTATCCAAGTTTTCCATATCTATTCCTCCAATTAATTGTTATCATCGCCTAGATTTAAGGAAGACAACAAATCCTGTGATAGTTTATCAGTGTCAACATCTTCACTCTTATCTTCCTGCTCTTTAACTTTTAATTCTTCATTTAATCTTTGAACTTCATATTCGGAAGCTTTTTCCTTTTGGGATAACTCAGCCAACGAAGAACAAAGTTCATCTTTTTCTTTCTTTAAGTTTTCTATCTCTTCTTTCATTGAATCGATAGCCGAATCGTTCACCGAAGAAGAAACATTTGCTAACTTTTCATTCAAAGAACGAATTTCTTCATCTTTTTCATTCAATTGATCATTTAATTTAGATATCTCATTTACTTTACTATCAAGAGTAGAGCTTGCATTCTTTAAGGAGTCCGACTTCTCATCTACAATCGAATTTAGTCTTTCGATTTCAGTTTCAAAATCCTTGTTCTTATTAAGCAATTCTGCAATATTCTTATCTTTTTCAACAATGGATTTATTCAATTCATCCTTTGCATCAGAAAGAATTTGAATTTCATTTGCTGCTGAATTAATCTTGTCTTCATATGAAGAAATCTTGCCGTTCAGTTCATTATATTCATTATCTTTATCTACCAAATCATTTTTAAGTTTTTCATTTGAAGAAGTCAATTCGGAATTGATTTCATTCAAAGATGAAAGCTTTTCATTCAATTGATTGATTTGATTTGAAGACTCCTCAATCGTTGAATTCGATGTATTGCGTTCTTCATTCAAACGATTCAATGATTCTTCTAATTCAGAAATCTTCTTATTTGTTTCTTCTACCAGTTGTGAATTGTTTTGTTTCAAAGCTTCTATGGATGATTTCAATTCAGCTATTTCGGAATCCTTCTTTTCTATCAAAGCAGCATTAGAAGAATTATTGCTGTTAAGCTCAGCCTTGAAAGAAGCTAAGTCAGCTTCAAGTCCGGCCTTCTCATTATTTAAGACTTCTAATTCAGAAATCTTCTTATTTGAATCTTCTACCAGTTGTGAATTGTTTTGTTTCAAAGCTTCTATGGATGATTTCAATTCAGCTATTTC
>OHCQ01000108.1_pt1 | contig 42176 bp, 31 predicted proteins | sample 1566791 | NCBI WGS metagenome assembly OHCQ01 (sample SAMEA3879541, study PRJEB24766) | human gut metagenome | biome: human-associated habitat; feature: feces | place: USA | collected 1985/1987
GGAATTTGCCTGATTTTGCCGATGGTCTGGGCATTTTCGAGGCGTTCCCTATTATTTAGGCATACCTAAAGACTGGAAGGTTCGGGTAAAATATCACTACATTTTAAAAGGCAAATCTCATAATAAAATATCCAGCCCCTCAAGGAGCTGGATATCGACTAAAAGTATCTAAAAAGTTGAAATAGAGTATTTATCGAGATACTGTTTAAGCCTTGTCGAATGCAGTCAAAGTCATAGCGACTTTGATTTCAGTTCCGATGTTAGGCTTGATATCTACAGTACATATTCTTCCATTCTTCTCACAATAACCGGTTAAAGACTTATAAACGACATCGTTACTGACTATGTAAGTTTCTAATGTATGCCAACCAGCAGCATCGAATGCAGTCTTAGCAGCTGCAATTTCAGAATCACCACCATAGTTATATCCAGTAACAACCAATTGATTGCTAGAGCTGTAATAAAATGTATATGGTTCATCTACACCCATGTTGAAGTAAGGAACATCGAAATTCAACTCATTCTTCATTCTTTGCTTCACATTTGTGTGCCAATCTGTTCTTGTGACGGAAGAGAAGTTTGGTAAGTAGAAGATAGTAGCTTCGATTCCATTCGCATCACTGGCTTCAGATGAATAATTGCTTTGGTAAGTAATCTTGAAATAAGATCCATCTGGATTTGTCTTAGTAGCGACGACTGAAGGATATGTGTAGTTTCCGAATGGACTATAAGTAGTCTCAAATCCAGCTGCCTCTAAGGCTTCTACCGCTTTATTTACATAAAGAGGTGAGAAGACTGTATTTCTTGTATATAGTCTAAGTTTTCTATTCCAACTGATTAAATCTGAAGGAGTAGAAATACCCATATCTTCACCTAATCCTGTTGTAGGAAGATAGATGAACGGATCGACTGCATGATTTTGGAACAAATAATTCATCTGATAAACGATATCTTCATTATTAGAAGCATTAGCCTTAGTCAATGATGCCCAAGTTGAAGGTGTAGTAGAGAGATTAGATACGGTCAAATCATGATAAACACTCATTGTTATTTTGTCAGAATACTTCTTCACCAAGATTCTAATCTGACTTCCATCACTCAATATCTTATATCCGCCCATACAATCCTTAGATGTAGCATAGGAAGAAAATGCAGAACAATAATCAGCGTGCCAGCCTCCATCAGCAGTATCAGCATCCAGTTTAGTCTTAGCCAATTCCAATACATCATCGTTCCAATCACTTCCAGTGATAGTGATAACATTGACAGTTGTACCTATGGTCTTCGTTGCAACAGAAGGTAAGACTGTTCCTAAATAGATATATGGAATAGCAGATTCGCTTCCAAATTCCTGTGAGAAAGCAGTCTTTATTTCAGCGGTCCACTCCTTACCATTTTCAGGAATGAATCCTTCCTGATAAGTAATCTTGATATAAGGAACATCAGTTGAAATGTCCCTAGCTATATGAAGAGTTAAAATATCTTTATTAGCTAGTTTATACGTGAAGTAAAGGGATGTGCCATAGGATCTGCTCGAATCATAAACGAATCCTTTATCTGAAGAGAATGCTGCTTTAGCATTAGTGAATATCTTGCTATCATATGCATTTCCATAGATATTGAATTCCCTGGTCTTTGCATCATATGTATACATAGGATATTTTGTTCCCAAATATAAGTATGGAAGATCAAAATCCTCACCATATGCTGTATGCAAAGTATTAGTGATTTCACTAGTCCAAGCGGTAGGAGCATTGTCCTCATCGTATGTTTCATCATATGAAATTGTATTTGAAATAGAAGGACTATAAGAACTATTAGAATACTTGAAGGAAATCTTCAACGTTCTACCATCATCAAAGGCCTTAGTAGCATACAAACCTTTAATATATGCTTCATCATGAGAATACAAAGAAGTACACATCGTCAGCTGGGTGTCCCATCCAGCAGCATCGAAAGCATCCTTTATATTCAACATGAAGCTTTCAATATTGTCGTAGCTAAATTTTAGATTGAATTCCAAACTACCATCAGCAAACTTGATTTCATCTTCTGTACTGCCTGTATCAAAGAAAGGAATAGATACATTTTCACCTAAAATCTTTATGACAGCCTTAGCTCCTTCAGACCAATCAGTAGCAGTAGTTGCAGGCATAACAGCAGACTTAGCTATTTCGATATATGCAGTTTCGTCATCGTCTTCTCCATCCTTGAATAAAGCAACCTTATAAACATTTCCGTTGATTTCCTTGAGAGCTATTCTTTGAACCAAGCATCTCTTCGAGTAATCCGTAGATGAATCGAAATCCTTTATCAAAGTCCATCCACTATCGGAATCATATGCAGTATCGAATAACTCAATAGTCTTTGCATCATACTTTCCACCACAAATGATGAAGTTAGGATCATATTTATCCACACTGCCATCCACATAAGGAGTTGTAGTTCCTATATATACAAACGGAATTTCATCCATTCCATCCGTGTACTTAGCTGTGAATTGAGTCTTGAGATCGTCCGGCCATGCAGTCAGTGAAGAAGGTGTGAATATTTCAGTCCTGGAAACTACAAAAATAGGATCTCCATCGATGTTCTTCTTGATGACAGCCTTATAATCATTGATTCCAACAGTTTTACTGAACGTCTTGCTTGTCTCTTCAGCTGTATCATCAGCCTCTGCTTCAGCAACTTGCTCAGTCCAACCATCACCCTCAAGTGTCTCTTTAGCCTTAGTCAAGAGAGAATCATCCCAAAGTTTCCCTTTCAAATATAATTTTCTTGAATTCGTATTGTAAGAATCAACTTCAGGGCTGACTGTTCCTAAATAAATATATGGTAAAGTAAGTCCACCCAAAGACTTAGCTATGTTATCTTTGACAGTCTTAGACCAGTGATCCTGGTTAGTGTTATCGAACTTTTCATCCAAAGATACGACCACCTGTGCTTTATTATGATATGTACCTAAAGTAGCTACTAATACACTTCCATTATCAGCAGTATAAGTGGCAGTATACTTGCTCATATCCTGTGGATCTTGTGCTACAGTCCAGATAGGATCAGCAAAAGTTTCTTGGAAGATATCACATACTTGGTCGTCCCAAGTACCACCAGTGATAGTCATGACCTTTGTAGGATCAGCTGAGAAATCGATTTTATAATTCTTAGTTCCTAAATAGATAAAAGGTATGATATCAAAGGCACCTAAATAGTCACTCATATCTTCCTTTTCTTCATCTGTCCAATCACTTACGGAAGTATCATCAAATTTTTCAGACCAATATGCACGTAATTCAAACAAACCATCTTTGTTCGCTTCGACTATAACATCGATGTCAATCTTGTCGCTATTTGCGACAAAAATGCTATTGACAACCATACAACCCCAATCATAGCTGATATAAGTATCCTTAGCATCTTGAAGGTTGGATGAGACAAACTTATTTCCGACCAAAAGAAGATAGGACTTATATCCATCATTAGCATCATCACTAACATAAGATACATCTATGCTTTTACCGATATCGATATAAGGAAGAATATTACCTCCTAAATACTGAACCATGCTAGCAGTAACTTCCTCAGTCCAAGGTGAATCCTCTGGTTTGATGATATCAGGATCATCTTCTTCATCAGGGGTAGAAGGGGTAATTGTAGTTTGGCTTCCGCCACCCGCACCTGTATCAGATTTAGGGACGTCAGGCTTAGGTGTAGCAGTAGAAGGCTTACCAGTATCAGTAGCCTTAGGAGTCGACACTGTACTAGTTGGTTTAGTAGGATTACAACTAGTCAAAAGAATAGGTAACAATAATGCTGAAAAACTTAAAATTTTCCTATATTTCATATAACACATTTCCTTTCGCTCTTTTGAGCTGAAAATATAATAACACAACATTTTTAAATGTTAATACCTTTATCAATTTAATTTATAATTAAGTATACAAACCTAAAAGTGTTAAGTTTTATTTTCTATTTGAGTTATCTGCTTTAATTTTGTCAAATGATATACAAAAATAAGCTACTGAGCTTTAGAAGCTCAATAGCTTATATAAATTTATATAGAAAATTAAATAATTGCTGTTTAACTAATCATTAAATCCAAAGGATGGATGTACATTCTTTACAAATGTAATTCTATTTTTGAAATACTGAAAAGTAGAATAAGTCCAATATATTTCAGGAATAACATTTATTTCATAGTATTGTCGCAAGAACTACCTTCACTCGAACTATCACAATATTCCAGGTTATTATGCCCTTCCTTGACAGTCCATCCTGCATCAGTCAAGACTTGAGCAATATCATCCATTTGATTCTCGTCGTAGTTCATCGCATTGATATAGACCAATAAATATTTAAAGTTGTTAAGATAAGAAAAACTGCTGAATCCTTATAGGAATCAGCAGTTAATTATCATTTTTTTCTATCTATTAAATAATAAATTTAGAATCAAATCTTTGCATTGAATAAGTAACACTATAAATAGCACTTGAAGAATATTTGCAATACAAATTAGGCTTAGCTGTAAAAACAAACGCATCATCACCTATTGTTTTTGTTGCTGTAATTACTTTTGTTAAAGCATAATATTTAGAGCTTGGAATCTCATATGACATAGATGTCGACCAACCATCCGCATCTAAAACTGTAGTAATTTTGCTAAACTCATCTGCATCATAATTATATCCAGTAAAATAAATTCTATCAGAGGTAGCAGTAGTTGCCGATGGCGAAGAATATAAAGTCACGTATCCAGTTTTACTAACTCCTATATTGAAATAAGGAAGAACAAATCCAAACTTTGTTTCCATATATCCTTTAGTCTTATCATTCCATTCAGTTATAGAAGAATATTTTGAATATGAAGGCAAATAAATAATTTTCACATCATATCCAGGTTGAGTCGGCTTGGTGGCAGTTGCACTAGGATATGATGATGAATTTGTAGAAATATGAATATAGAATTGAGATCCATCTGTATTTTTGATATGAGCAACTATTGATGGGTAAGCTCCATGACCAAAAGCATCCAAATCAATTTCATATCCAGCATTTTCAAGGGTATCAGCTATTCTATACAAATTTGATGGTGCAAATTCAACATTATATAAATTGAAACGAACACACTTATTTGAAGTTTCCGTTGTTGTCGATGACACGTTAGGTAACTTTAATCCATCTTTTAAGAGTAAGAATTCTGGAATAGTTTTATTGTCAAATACTGATGCCATAACAGTACTCAACTTATTAGAATCTTTGGTCGCAGTAGCATCAGTTAAATCATTCCAGGTTTTAACTGTAGCAGTCGAGTCCACTTTATCATAATAAATGTTTAATACGATAGGAGTTTTAACATTATTAATAGTCGCAGAATTTTTCTTCAATTCCAAACGCAAAGCAGAATGATCACTGTAGATTTTATAAGCTTGAATAGATTGAGTAGTTTCTTTAACTATTTTAGTATGCCATCCACCATCCGTTGTATCAGCATCTAACTTTTCTTTAGCCAAATCTATAACTTCACTATTCCAAGTAGAACCAGCAAGTTGAACATATAATTCATCAGTTACTTTCTCATTCTTAGTAATATAAGGAGTAGCTGTTCCTAAGTATATGAAAGGAATGCAAGTTTCACCTTTTAAATCATCCTTTAAAATAGTCTTTACATCAGTAGACCAATCAGTAACTGTTCCATCGTAGAAAGCTTCAACATCAGTCAAAGTAATCAAAGGTCTTGAATTAGATTTGGATAACTTTACGGTTAAAGATTTTCCATCAGATGATATCTTAGTCGCATTCAAATTGGTTGCGTTTGTAGTTACATTATTAATAGTAAAACCATTATCTATAAGAACTTGTTTTGCTTCTGCAATAACAGGGTTAGTCTTATTATCTCCCCAGTCTCCACCCCAAATTTGCATTGTTTTACTAGTTTCATTGTAAGTATAAATAGGACGGTTTGTACCTAAATAAATATAAGGTAACACTGATCCTAGATTTGTCTGCATAGCTTCTTTCAAGCTATCACTCCAGTCAGTAGGTGCGTTTTCCTTATCATATGTAGCTTCAAAACCGGCAGTTATAGTTGTCTTTTGACCAGATTTTTTTCCATTTCTTCCTAACTCAGCTTTTACAAATACTTCTTCACCGCCAAATGTCTTAGTCGCATAAACTTTATCAATATAACACTCAGAAATATAAGAAGCAGTGAAGAAGAAATCACCACGATAAGTTAGTGTGACATCCCATCCAGCTGCTTTAAATGTATCATAGAAGCTTACTAAGTGAGATACAGCGTCATCATGAACATATGCATTATTGATAGTCAAAACTCCATTACCAAATTTAATTTCATCAGCATCTTTTCCTGTATCGAAGAATGGAATTTCAACATCACTTCCTAAAATACTAGAAACAACTTCTTTTGATTCAGCCGTCCAATCAGTATTAGCTGTTAAAGACTTATTAACAAATTTTCTAATTTCAAACGATGTAGTTTTGTTTTCATCTTTTCCAGTTGTGAATAATCCAACTTTATATGTAGCATCTAAATTGTCAAACTTTTTCACCGCTGTTCTATAAACATAAGTGCCACGTGATGAATCCTTAGAATAAGTATTCATTTCACTTGCTACATACCATCCGTCTTCTTCAAATACTTGATCGAATAAAGTTACGACTTTTTCATTATATGCTCCGCCATAAATGACCATTTCACTATCATCTATATATGTAGTCGTATCAATATAAGGAGAAGCTGTTCCTAAATACATAAAAGGAAGAATTTCGTCAATTCCATCGGTGAATTTATCTGCAAACCCATCTTTAATAGCTTGAGTCCACACAGTTATTGTAGATGGATCATAGTTCTCTGTCTTAGTCACAACTAGCTTAGGATAATATTCACCTTCAGTCTTTGCTGCTTCTTTTGTTAAAGTAGCTTTATAACTATCATGTTCTCCACCTAATGAAAACTCGACTTTAGTCTCACCTAATGGTTTATCAGTATCATCAGTTGCATCATCTGCTTGATCAGCTTCTACTTTATCAGTCTCAGTCTCTTTGACTTCAGTCCATCCACCATTGGTTACAAAAGCTTCTCTAGCATCATCAAAAATAGAATTGTCCCACAAACCACCTGATAAAGTTAATTTCCTTGAATTTGTATTAGTAGAATCAATTGTAGGATGAACAGCGCCTAAATAGACATAAGGAAGCGTCTTACCATTGCAGATATTAGATATTTCAGTCTTGATATCTGATGGCCAGTCAGTTTGATTCTCTTTGCTGAACTTTTCATTCAAAGCTACTGTCATAGTAGCTTTATTACCTGTTCCTTTTGCTAAAGTAGCAACCACTGTGGTTCCACTCAATTCATCTGTATAGGTAGCAATTTCTTTAGATGCATCTTCAGTATCTACTTCAACTACCCAAGTAGTTCCAGCAAAAGCATCTTCAAAAACTTGATCGACTTGATCATTCCAAGTTCCGCCAGTCACAACCATCACTTTAGAAGTGTCATCGTTAAATTCCACTGAATAATTAGTGGTTCCCAAATATACGAAAGGAATGTTGTAATACTTTCCAAAATAATCTTTTAGCTTAGTCTTCTCTTCATCCTTCCAATCAGTGACAGCTTCAGGATCAAATGGCTCTGTATAATAAGCCTTCAATTCAAACAAATCTTTATTACTAGTAACTGAAATTTGAAGATGTTGTTTCTCTGACTTAGCATAAAAACTAGTGTCATAGACCATAGTAGACCAGCTGTACCCATCGTATAAGTTTTCAGCATCTGTTAAATTTGCTTCGACAAATTTCTCGCCAGTCAATACGAGACTCGATCTATAGTTATCTTTGGAGTCATTCTCATTCCATTTAATGTCGATATCTTTTCCAATATCGATATAAGGCAAAATGTTGCCTCCTAAATACTTGACCATAGCTTCAGTAACTTCTTCACTCCAAGGAGAATCCTCTGGTTTGATGATGTCAGGATCATCTTCAGGCTCATCAGGTGTGGAAGAAGTTGTCGCTTTTACACCAGTATCAGTTTGCTTTGAAGTAGGTGTAGTATTAACAGTAGAACCAGGCTGAATAGAAGTCGGAGAAGAAAGAGTTGAACTAGTCGGATTTCCACAACTAGTCAACAACAATGGTAATAAAAAAATAGAAAATGTTAGTGCTTTTTTGTGTTTCATAATACATATGCTCCTTTTGCTTTTTAGAGCAAAAATAGTTTATCACAACGAAAAGAACTCAAGCCTTATTTTTTCTTATATTTTTTATTGAAAGCGGTTTCGTATATTGCATAAATATCAAACAACTTATAAGCATTAATATAATTTTTTAACAACAAAAAAACTAGATTTCGTTTAGAAATCTAGTTTCATTCCAAATATAAGATTAGACTTTATTATTATATAATTTGGATAGTCAAAGTCACGTTTTTAACAAATCCAGAGATATTAGGAACCATATCTAACACGAATGTTTTGCCTTCGTGCTCATATTTTCCATTCAATCTCTTGTATATTGTGCCATCCTTAACTGAATAAGAATAAGAGATATCCCATCCACCATTCTTCAAAGCTGTATATGCCTTGTCAAACTCAGCTTCAGAATAGTTATAAGCAGTAATGGTCAATTTGTTAGATGAGAATTTGGACTTAAGAGTATCATTCCAAGTCGCGCCCAAATCAAAGTAAGGTAATACATAGCCATTCAAATTAGAGCTCATGGCATTCTTAATATTACTATCCCAATCAGTCTTGCTATCATCAAACTTCTCATAATTATAGATATACACCTTGAATCCATGATTGATTCCATATTTAAGATATCCATCATCATCTAAGCTCATATCACCATCACCAGGTTTGAAATCAATCACGAAATCTCCGTTATCAGTAGTCTTAGTAGCTGTAAATCCAGGCAAGGAACCTTGAGCAAAAGGATTCAAAGTAACTGTAAATCCTTTGGAAGTCAACGTTTCCATAGACTTGTAAATTGAATATGAAGTCAATTCAGAAGAATAATTATTGAATGAGACTCTTCTATTAGAAAGACCAGATTCACTTACAGAAGTGCTAGACACACTTGAATCATTCTCAATAAAATACAAGAAGTTAGGAATATCAGCAGCACCAGTAATTCCAAATCTATCCTCTAAATATTGGGTAGCAGTGTATCCACTATACTTAATTGAGGACCAGTTAGTAGGATTCTCGTTATAAGAATGAGTGCTTTCTGTATCAAAGAATACATCCATTTCGATCTTATCATTGTCATTCTTATAAATTTTCAAACGCAAGTATTTATTATTGCCTAAAGCTTTATAAGCAGTGACTGCAGAGACTGTATTCCAGCCACTTTCTATTTGTGTAAGTTCAGCATGCCATCCACCATCAGTTGTATCAGCATCTAACTTTTGTTTAGCCAAGTCTAATACTTCATCCTTCCAATTTCCACCGATAACACTGACTGACTTCGTATCGGAATTCATCAAAGTCTCAGCACCGGTAGTTGAATCAGTAACCTTATATTGGTTATTGGAGGCACTTACTGTAGGTGCAATAGTTCCTAAATAGATATAAGGAACAGCATTCTCACCTGTCAAATAAGAGCTGAATGCAGTCTTAATAGGGGCTGTCCATTCAGTTCCTGCTGTGGGATCAAATCCTTCTACAAATGAAAGTTTGAGAACAGGTCTATCCTCGGACAAATCCAAATCAGCAGTCAAAGCATCGTTATGAGTATTTGTATACTTAGCAACCAATTCTTCACTGCTAGATGAACTTTCATCGATAGTATAACCGGCAGCAGTAAATGCAGTTCTAGCATCCGCTAAAATTTGATCATTCTTTGCATTACCCCAAATGCACATGATTTCATTGCCGCCACGGCCTTCATCATAAGTGATATAAGGGGATGTGGTTCCTAAATAGACATAAGGCAATGTGAGTCCGTATTTAGTAGAAATCTCACTTGTAATATCGCTAGTCCAATCAGAAGCAGCTTTAGACTTGTTGTATTTTTCTTGAGCCGCAACTGTTCCATACATATAGCCATTGGAATTTGATTCGACCTTGATTACAACCGTCTTATCATCATCAACCTTCTTAGAAGCAGAGATATAATCGAAATCACAGTTAGCATTGTACTCAGTACGATACATATTGTGACCGAGCTTGACGAAAGTCCAACCATCAGCCTTCAAAGCTTGATAAACTTTCCAAATTCCTGTACTCAATGTTCCACGAGTATAAGAGAAGTTGATTTTGAGCTCTCCATTATAGTCAGTAATTGAAGCTTCTCCACTATTTGATCCAACGTCGAAGAAAGGCATCTCAAAATCAGTTCCTAAAACATTCTCAAACGTCTTCTTAGCTTCAGCACTCCATTGAGTAGAAACATTAGCATCAACTGATTTAGTGATTTCAAGGAATGCTGTCTTGTCTAAAGACACAGAAGTATCTTCATACAAAGAGAACAAAGATACCTTATATACTTCATTTCCTACTTTCTTAAGAGCAACTCTATAGACGGCACTCTTATCATCGTTATAGCCACTTCCATATGCGTCATGGTCTTCGTTTGCGACTATCCATCCAGATTCTTCGTTGAACTTTGTATCGAATTCAGACAAAAGTCTTTGATCGAAATGACCACCATCGATAATTAACTGTCCGTAAGAAGTTACTTTAGATCCATCCATTTCATTTGATGTTGTCATATCACCATTGATAGAGGGATTGGCTGTTCCAATATAGACCTTAGGAAGTGTATCATCCAAAGTATCTTCAAACATATCTTCAAATTTAGTCTTAATTGCTTCTGGCCAAGATGTAAATGTATCAGCGTTGTATTCTTCACTCTTCATGATAGACAAACGTGGAGTTCCATTTGCATCTTGCATCTTTGTAATAGATACCGTGATTGTTTGTCCGTTGACAGCCTTAGAGAATTTAGCAGAATTAGAGCCTTCTTCAACAGCCTCGCTAGTCCAACCATCTGCTTCAAAAGAAGCCTTGGCGCTAGTCAAGATTGCATCATCCCAATGTTTTCCTAAAACTGTAACTCTAGCACTGTTTGTGTTGGTAGCATCAACTCTAGGATAAGTAGCTCCCAAATAGACATAAGGAATTTCTAAATCACCAAATGATGCATTGAATTTAGTCTTAACTGCTTCAGGCCAAGCTGTTTGATTCTCAGCATCAAACTTTTCATTGAATTCAACACTCAACTGAGCTTTGTTGTTCTTTTCTTCCAAAGTGGCTGTAAATGTACTAGCATTAGCTGTTGTATAAGATGCTCTCTTAGTTGTGACAGGATCATCTTCCTTAGTTGCATCTGTCCAAGATTTAGATTTAAATGTGTCTTCGAAGATTGATACAACTTCATCGTTCCAAACTCCACCAGTAACAACAAAATCTTCATCTGCTGTAGTTTCAACCGTAGAGCTCTCACCAATCTTTACTCCGGTATCCAAAAATTCCCATTTATAATTTTGAGTTCCTAAATATGTAAAGGGAACAACTGTGCTAAATTGTCCGAAATGCTCAAGCATAGCTTCCTTGACATCATCATTCCACTCTGTGACAGATGAAGAATCAAATGGTTCATCATAATAAGCGCGCAATTCAAACAAATTATCATCAGTAGGAGAAATGATAACTGTCAAATGATTCTTTTCATTAACTGCTGTGAAGACATTATGAGCAAATACGACTTCATATCCATATTTCTTATATGTTTCAATAGCATCTTTTAAGTTAGATGCAACAAATGTATCACCCGTCAATACAACACTGGATAAATAGTCGTCCTCTTTATCATCTTCAACATATTTTCCTTCAATTTGATTGCTTTTACCAATATAGACGTCAGGAATGACATTTCCACCTAAATGTTCTTGCATCAATTGAATGATTTCTTCATTCCATTGAGTCTCACTAGGATCCACATCTCCACTATCTTCGGTGGTTCCAGAAGGTGACGATGTAGTCGAACCCTTATCTGTGGGTTTAGAAGAATCTGGTGTAGGCTTTTCAGTAGTAGAACCACTTCCTGGATTTGATGGTGTAGTAGTAGGCGTATTTCCGCCACAGCTAGTCAACATCAAAGGAAGTAAAAGAATTGAAAGCAAAGCACTTCTCTTAAATTTCATAATATAAAAGCTCCTTTCGCTAATTCACGGGTCGTGAATGAGTATAACACAATTCAAACTAACAACAAAAAAAATAATTAAAATAACGTAAAACTAAGCACCCAAGCTTTGGGTAACTTTAATTAGATACTTATAGCATAAGAAAGTCTAAAAAGTACCTATAAGTTATAGCTATTTGCTAGTTATTTCACGTTAGTATATAATTGCACATATTCACAAGAAGGTTTTTATATGGAATCACAAGAGCCAAAACCAAAAAAAGATATAGGATTAACAACAATAGAATTGGAAATTCCTGAAACTTACATAGATGATGACAACTTTTTCTCAAAGTCTATTTCTTGGAAGAGAAGATTGAAAATTGTTGAAAAAGTTTTGACTATATTCATGGCTATCATCGCAATTCCTTTATCAGCATATATAGCTTCATGGATTGATGTTGCTGAAGGAGGAATGGTGGCACCACCATTAAGATTCAATCCTTTCTCGGAAGAATTGTGGTCGATAACAATATTACCATACATCTTATCATTCATCATTTTGATAGCATGTGAATTCTTCTTCAAAAACATCTCACTCACAAAAGGTGTTCTAAAAACGACATGCTATTCGCTAATATTATCAGTCCTAATAAACGTCACCACATTTACTTTGTGTACTGCGTTTAGACAAGCAATAATCAATTCTGAATCAAATCTATATTATGCATATATTGCAATGGGTGCTATAGATGGATGTGTCTATACATTCATACTATTAATCATAAGGATAATTTTAAAAGTAATAAACAAATCAAACAAGAAAAGAGTGATCATAGTCGGACCTAAAGAAGATGCTCAAATATTGAGCAAGAAGATGATTAAAGAAAACAAAAAGCAATGTACTATCAGATATGTTTTCTATGAAGTAGATGGTCAAATATCCGATGATATATATACTAAAGTTAAAAAAGTGAATACGATTATCTTATTAGATAGTCTTACGGCCAAGAATAAACAAGCCTTGCTTCTTTATTTTTCTTCTTGCAAGAACAAAGATATCTTCGTATGTTCTTCATACTTTGACATAGTCTTCTTAGATGGAACACTCACACACGTAAATGAAAAGATGGCATTTGAACAAAGACCTTTATATATCGATTATGTAGAAGCCTTTGTTAAACGTGCTTTCGATATAATCGTTTCCTTGATAGCTCTCATTTGTTTGTCTCCTATTATGTTGTTGACGGCTTTGCTTGTAAAATGTCAAGATGGAGGTCCTGTCTTTTATAAGCAGACCAGATTAACAAAAGGATTAAAACCGTTTGAGATATATAAATTTAGATCGATGAGAGTAGATGCTGAAAAGATTGGTGGTGCACAATTAGCTAGCGAAAACGATCCAAGAATAACTAAGATTGGAAGAATAATACGTGCTACAAGAATCGACGAGCTTCCTCAAATAATAAACATTCTTAAAGGCGATATGTCTTGGGTAGGACCTCGTCCTGAGAGACCTGAATTTGTTTATGGCTTTATTAGAACCAATCCCTTATACAGATATAGATATAATGTCAAAGCTGGACTAACTGGACTTCAGCAAGTCTCTGCAACTTACCACACATCATTTGAAGACAAACTTAAATACGACTTATATTACATCCAAAATCAAAGCACTATATATGATTTAATAATCATATTTAGAACTGTTGGAGTAGTTTTCCAAAAGAGCATGGCTGAAGGTGCCGACCCCGAAGAGATGGCACTTCCTATAGAAGATTTCTTGGATGAGCAAGATTATACATTCAAGGATCACGGTAGTTATTTATCCATTTTCAAAAATGAAGAAGTGGAAAAGCAACAAAAAAAGAATAAATAAGACATTAAATAGCATTAGCCTTAATGCTATTTTTTAATGTCGCATGTTTTATCATTAGCTAAAAACAGAAAAACAATTTGTTTTAACCAATAAAAAAACTCACCATTTTTCGATGGTGAGCAATTAATGTTTATATAGATTAGTCCTTGAACATTTGAGCTAAAATCTTAGAAGTCATAGCCATCTGATCGGCATCGACATATTCCATTCTTCCATGAGGATTAAAGTCTCCATCTCCGATATTAGGAGTAGGAAGTCCCATGAAAGAAAGCTGGGATCCTGTAGTTCCACCACGAACGGCAACAAATGAATAAGGAACATTCAAAGCCTTGAATGCATTTGTTATAAGCTCGATGGATTCAGGGCATTCATTAATCTTTTCAATCATATTGTGATATGTATCGACTACAGTTACAGTAACTCTTCCTTCACCATACTTTTCATTGAGAATATCACCGGCATGCTTAGCAATCTCAGCCATATGCATAGCCTTAGAAAGATCATGATCACGAATAATATATTCCATTGTTGCATGCTCTTCTGAGCAAGTCATATTGCAAAGATGATAGAATCCTTCTCTCTCTTCAGTAAATTCAGGTCTTTGGAACCAAGGTAAAGATCTGTCGAATTCAATAGCTAGCATATTGGCATTTATCATTCTATTCTTGCTAGCACCTGGATGAATATTGAATCCTTTGATATCTACATGCATAGCTAAGGCATTGAATGTTTCTATGTTTATTTCTTCTAAATCTTCACCATCGACTGTGATTCCAAACTTGGCTTTGACCTTATCCATTGATACATGTTTAGCATCCTCACCTGTCTCTTCATCAGTGGTGAAATGAATTTCCAAAGTTCTATGCTTGCAACGATGATTAGGGAGTTTTTCAAGGAAATCCATGACAGCTGAACACCCAGCCTTATCATCACCACCTAATAAAGTTGTTCCATCAGGAATAATCAATTGATGTCCGATAGACTTCTTCAAGTAAGGATAATCTTTGGCATGAAGGACAACACCATGTCCAAAGTCGATATCGCCGCCTTCATATTTGATAACTCTAGGCTTTATATCACTTCCCTTAGCAGCAGGTGAAGTATCCATATGACAAAACAAAGCTACTCTAGGAAGAGTTTCTTCCTCTGAAGGTTTAAACACAGCACGAACAACACCATAGCCATTAATATCCAATTCATCAGGCTTAAAAGTCTTCAATTCTTTATAAATTACTTCTTTACCAAAAGCATATTGTCTATCAGTAGAAGCTTTTCCTGGTCTAATCGTCTCAGATGAAGTTGTATCAAAACTGACATACTTCTTAAATCTTTCAATAATATCCATTTTATTCTCCTAATAACTCCATATAGAATAAAACAAATTAAATCATTTTATTTCGGTAATAGTCTATTTCTTCTTTCTTTTAACTAATAATATAGATAAAAGAATAATAAAGAATACAAATAAAGCTAATATAAAAATGATAAAAAATACATTCTCATATGTATATACAGCTAATGGAGAATTAATATAATCATAAAATGGAATTTGAGGTTCCTTTGAATAATAATAAAATCCATCAGGTCTTGTCGATCCATACATATCGACCATCAATATATAATTTGAAAGATTAACAAAACATGAATAATAAAGAATGATAGAAAGCAACAAAGAAATAACGAGTGGAATCATGTAAATCATTAAGTAATTGTATATATATTTCTTCGTGGATAGTCCGTTGTATTTATAAAACTCAAAAATGCTGATAGACCATTTCTTTAATCCTTTAAGACTGAAAAATAAATAGATAATAAAAACAATAACAAATCCTACAAATAAATATAAAAACAATAAGAATTTATTTGATTCTACAGATAATGAAAACTTTATTAAATCTGCTTTGAATGATAAATGATTGCCTAGTCCATTATCCACCAATGTTTTCATTGTCTTTTTGTCCGCAACTAATGAATAATTAAATTTATTAAAAAATGATATTTCATTTCTTGTCACTTGAGAAAGTAAATTTCTAAATACATCAGGAGAAATAACATTATCTTTTGAACTTGAATCTGTTGTTTTAATTTTATAAATAATTTTTTTCTCAGAAAGCAATTCAACTTCAGTGTCTTCTTTTAAACCTTTTAATGCTAAATAATTTCTTTTACTAGGATCTACTATGAATGGATTACCATATCCATTATTAGAATAATAAATCTTTGAGTCTTTAATTGTAAAATTGACAGGCAAATATAGATTGCCCCGTTGTAAAGACAAAGATGAAAATCCATCATTTAAAAAATTCTTAAAGATATCATTAGAAACTACTATTAAAGACTTTTCTGATTCATATCCTTTAAAGATTGACTTAGCTATATAAAAATCCGGGCAATTATAATCAGATAATTCTTCTTTCTTCATCATATTACCATCAAAATAGAATTCATTATTCGACAGTATGTTATGACTGCCGTCTTTATAATAAATACAATTATTCTCAATCCTATCATCATTAATCGACATTAAAATAATGTCATGCAATTTAGTATATCCTACATTATCTTCAACAATGTTTTCTGACACTTTTAATGTTATACATTCGGATAAATAGTCATCATCGATCATATCAATTATTTTCTCATCAAAAGGATATGCATCTGCTGAATTAATACGATGATATACGAACGAATCTTGCATCAAAGTATCACCTGAATATATTTTGCTCTCTGTATTAGTACTTGTAAAACTAATAGTTAATCCGAAGAAGATAAAAATGCATAGTATTAATAATGATTTAATCACAAAATCCAATTTAAAATTTAGTAAATAAGATTTTAAAAGACTAAAAGAACTATTTTTTTCTTTATTTTTATAAGCGATAGGAATTGATATTTTTTCATTTCTATTAGAATTAATTTCAACTCTATCATCAATAAAATTAATACTAGTATCAGGCGTGATATCATTTAATGTATCGGAATGATCAACAATAATAACTAGATTGTTTTTAGATAATTGCAAAAGCTTTTTCTTTAAAATAAGTCTACTTTCTTTTTCTATAGAGCTGAATGGTTCATCTAAAATGTAGATGAATTGTTTTGCTGATAAGCAAGATATTATTTCTGCTTTTTGTCTTTCACCACCACTTAATTCCAATATCTTTTTATTTTCCAATCCATCAAATTTAAAATCTTTAATTAATTCATCGGCCATCTTCAATTCTTCTTTAGACTTATTTAGAATATTAAAATTTTCTTTTAATGAATATTCATAAATAAGAGATGATTTTTGACCAGCATAAGAGCAAAAACTAAATACATATTCTCTTCTTTTTGAAGAAGGCATTTCATATATATCTTTATTAAACAAAAAAACTTTTCCTTTATCGGGTCTTCCTAAACCTAGCAAAATATCAATTAAAGTGCTTTTCCCACATCCGCTTTTTCCTTTAATAACACATAATCCTTTGCTAAGAGAAAAAGATAAATCCTTTAAAATTTGCTTATCATCGAATTTAACACATAAATCTATTATGTTATACGAGTAATCCATATTTTTATTATAAATATCTTTTTTTACTTTTGCATAGGTATTACATTCTAACATAAATGTATCTTGAATTGATAAAATTATGCTAGTATATTATGAGCGTAGTTAAAAGGGGATTGAAATATGAAAAAACTTTTCTTTTTGCTAATTTTGCCGATAATTTCTCTGACTAATACTTTTAATACATATGCAATTAAAAATATAGAATTAAATAAAAAAGAAGCTAATTCTTCTTTGAATTCCAGCGAATTTAAATTGTTTTCTGATTTTGATACTCATTACAATAATTCTTCCAAGACATGTTATTACTACTACGATACAAAAGTATACTATGCCGATTTTACAAGTAATTCTGATTTAATGCTAATTGAAACTCATACTGTATTTGTGCCCGGAAATGTAGCATATGATAATGGAGATAAAACGTATGATTCTGTTCATCATTTAAAAGATGGTTATGTCCATATCACCCCTAAAAAAATACAGCAAGGAAATGATACGTCTTCTTCCTTCATCGTAAAAGCAGCTTGGCCTCAAAGTTCGACATCGGAAATATCAGTAACAACATCATTTGGTGGGCAATATAATTTTGGTAGTGGATTCTCAGGAGGCTTTAATATGGGAGAAGGGGCTTATATCGAAGGAAATAGAAGCTATGGACTAAGCCTTTCTTTTCAAAAATCAACAACAATTACAACATCAGACCCTCAATTCTCACAGCAAAAAAGTCCATCAAATAGAAATGAAGAGCAATTTAGATTTGAATACCATGTCGAAGGAACTGTAAGTTATCATTTAACATCATATGTCCTACTTGAAATGAAAAAAGATGGAGTTGGATTCAACAAAGAAAGCTTAGCATACGATGTCAGCGTACATTTGAGAACAGTATCATGGCACAACACTTGGTGGGAAGGACATGACGAAATACAAGATACATTAACTCACTATTGTAATCTTGGATACTATCCTCAAAATCCAAAAGTGATTTATTAGCAATATGAAATTATCATTAAATAATATAAATAAATCTTTCTCAAGTTTAGAAATCTTAAGGAACTTATCATTCAATTTTGAAATTGGACATATATACATAATCAAAGGTAAAAATGGTGCTGGTAAAAGCACTCTTTTAAATATTTTAAGTGGAATTGATTCCAAATACAGTGGAGAATTATCCATCGATAATCAAGTTATCACAGCAAAAAATATAATCTCTTATTCCGAAACTTATATCAGTTATCTAACACAAGATAGCATTGTATTTGATGATATATCTTGTTTGAATAATATCCTTCTTCCTTATAGCAGCAAAAATAAAGAAAAAGCAATTCTTTTATTAAAAGAATTTGAATTAGGAAATTGCATTGATGAGAATGCATCAAATTTATCTTATGGTGAAAGACAAAGATTAGCATTTGCGAGAAGCTTATATTCAATAAAGCCTATTATTTTATTGGATGAAATTACATCCAACCTTGATGATAAAAGTAGAAATTTAATCATCAAAAAATTGGTTGAACTTTCAAAGAATCATATTGTTATCATGGTTGCCCATGATGAAATTCCTGAACTTACAACTGATAATTGTATCTTTGTAAATTTAAAGGACGGACAATTAATAGCAAATGAACATTTTTCAGATAGAGAAGAAGCAAATAATGAATCTATTTTATTGAAGAATAATCCTTCATTCTTTAATGAATTAATAAGTTCTATAAAACTAAATAAATTATCTTATGCAGTCTATTCAATATTTATCACCTTATTTACTTGCTTATCTTTTATTTTCGGCGGCTTTTATAACACTTACGGAGAAAATAATAAAATTAACATAACATTCCAAAATTATATTAATTCAGCTCCTGGATTATATGTAAAGAGAGATTCTGATATCGATTTAAATCAAATCGATTCAACTAGCATTTTTTCAGTGATCAACAGCAATTGTATATTCATCACAAACAAAACAGATCCAAATTCTAAAATTGTTGGAGTCCTAGCCATTCAATATGGCAAGAATTTTTCCGACTTTGGGATAAATCTAGTTAAAGGAAATTATCCGAAGAATAAAAACGAAATAATAGTTTCTAAAAATGCATATGATTCATATGTATCATTTGTTAAAGAAAATGATAATTTGACAAATGATGAAGCTTCCAACCAATTCTTTAATTTGACAGATTTAGGTTATTCCATTGTCGGTGTATATGAGCCTGAGTTTTATGATAACTATGAATTGCATTATACAGCCACATTAAATACAGCTGCTCTTTCTTATAACTTTATGCTGAACAACGGTTTCACAATAACAGACAAAAGTACTAGATACGATATGATAATTAGGAATAATTATGATAATAGGCACAAAATTAAAGTAGATCAAATAATTGAACCCCTATTATATTGGGATAGCATTTCAAGCACTCCAGATTCTGAATCTAGGATTGAATTAGATGCTGATGGTAAATATCCGTACTCTATAATCGATAAATACAATAGTTGGTTAATCTTAATGTACGGAACAATAGGGCTTACTGCCATATTTGCAATAATAATGATAATATCCTTTTATAATTCAAATAAAAGATTATTCATATTGCTTAGAGTCTCTGGAATGTCGAGAAAAAGACAAATAAAGAATAGCTTTATATGTTTCTCCTTATTATCAATAATAGATACAGTATTGGGAATAGGAATAGGAGAAGGATTAGGTCAGCTAATAGCATTGATATTAAAAGAATCATTCAATCCATGCATATCAATTTTCAATGCATACTATCTTATCTCAATAATATCTCTAATCATTTGCTTAATATCGATAATTATTTTTTACATTGTTTTAGCATATTTCTTAAGCCCTAAGAATTTATCGAAAAAGCTAAATGAAATAAAGCGTAAATAAGCTTGTAGATTGAATTTGAAAATTATTTGCAATTTATGTTGACAACATTTTTAATACACTGTATATTGAATATGAAAATGAATTTCAATTTAATATTAGAGGTGTTTAAAATATGAATAAGATAAAAATATATAGTTTTATAATGCTAAATATAATTAGTTCTTCATTACTATTTTCTTGTAACATGGAGCCATTCAATGGAATATCTACTACATTTGGGCCTATGTATGACTTCACAAAAAGAATAGTCAAAGATAAATTAGATGTAATTACTATAGTCGGTGAAAATGAACCACATGGATTTGAACCAAATGATCCTCAAATAGCCGCTAAAACTGAAAGAGCAAAGTTATTAGTAGCATATGGTCAAGGAATCGATGACTATGCAAAAAATATGACATCTAAGGATAAATATTTTTGCGCCACAACAAACGTTGAATTCTTTAATGCAAAAGATTCCGATGGAGTCGAGACAAAGGTTAAAGATCCACACGCATGGTTATCGATTAAGGATTCTAAAATAATGTTGAAATCTATTGCAGACAAAATTATTGAAATAGATCCAGACAACAAAAGCTACTACGAAGAAAACTTAAAAGAAACTTTAGATGAATTTAACGCTCTAGATGATGAATATACAAATGCTCTAGTTAATGATAAAATCGCCACTAATATCTTTGTAACTTCCCATGAAGCTTTCGCTTATCTTGCTAGAGATTATGGCCTAATCCAATATGGGATTGCCGACATAGCCGACAACGAACCTAATTCATCTCAAATATCAAAAATCGTCGATTATATAATGACAAATGATATTCATTATATTTGTCTAGAAGAATTAGATGAGCCTGGTCATGTAACTACAGTAATTAATGAAATCCATAAAATTAATTCGACATACAAAATAGATACTGTTCAATTAAATGCATTTGAAGGTGTATCTATAAATGATTGGTCTTCTACTGACAATTATATTTCGATAATGAAAAACAATCTGGATCAGTTGAAAAAAGCTTTAGGTTACAAGCTTTAAAGAGGAAATACATATGTTTGCTTATTCATTCATGCAAAGAGCTTTAATAGCTATAATTCTTCTCGGAATAATACTTCCTATCATCGGATTGAATATGACCACAAAAAGACTATCTATGATAGGCGACACCTTATCCCACACTTCCTTATGTGGTATAGCTCTAGGATTAGCTGCAGGTACAATGCCTACTGTTTGGGCGATAGGAGTGAGTATAGTCGCAGGAATCATAATAGAAATAGTTAGAAACCATTTCAAAAAATATTCCGAATTGACATTATCTATAGTGATGTCCACTGCTGTTGGAGTTGCAGGAATTCTAACTTCAAAATGGGCTAGTGGAAATAAAATAGAATCATATTTGTTTGGATCATTAATAACAGTCCAGTGGGATTCTATATGGATAATAATAGGTGTATCAATAATAACAATATTATTCAATTTGATCTTCTATAGAACTATTATGTATACATCATATAGCGAAAGCGAAGCTAGAATTTCTGGTGTGCCAGTAAAAGCTATGAATTTAATTAACACAATTCTCGTAGCGTGTGTAGTCGCTGTTGCATCTTCGATAATAGGATCTTTGCTCGTATCAAGTCTATTAGTAATTCCTGTTGCGAGTTCTTTGCAACTATGCAAAAGCTATAAATTTACTATGTTGAGTTCAATAATAATATCTTTGATATGCGGTGTTAGTGGATTATGTATTTCATATCCTTTAAGTATCAACACTGGTGGAACTATTGTATTGATGGCTACCGCCATACTCATACTATCAATAATTTATAAGTTTATATTAAAAAACCTCTTTAAAAGCAGAGCTTTAGAGAGGAGTAAGTCAGCTTAACAATTTATATTTATTATATAGATTTGTTAAATTACATTCCTTGAGTTTTCAATCAATTCGTCAACGATTCCATCCCCCAATCCAATCAAAGGAACTATGAAATATTTTGCTCCCATAATTTTGGCTGCGGTCAAATAGATTTTTCCTGCCGGGACAATGACATCTGCACGATCGGGTTTTAGCTTATATTTTTGTCTTCTTTCATCGACAGTCATGCCGGAGAGCTCGTTATATAAAGCCTTCAATTCATCAGCACGAAGAATGTTGACACCTTTTTTAGTCTCGTGTTCAGACATCTTCCAATAGCGGTTGATATTTCCACCGGTTCCGATAATGTTTAACTCACCATATTTATCATGATATTCATTGAGCAAATCCTTAAGCCTGCCCCATGTTTCGAGTTTATCTTTCTTAGCTAATATTCTCAAAGTTCCTATAGCAAAGGATGTCGATTCGATAGGCTTTCCGTCCTTGATCAAAGAAATCTCAGTGGATCCTCCACCGACATCGACAGACAAATAAACACCTTCATCACAATGGATATCGGATATTATAGAAGTGATTGTCTGAGCTTCTTTTTCTCCAGATACTATCTGCATATCAATTCCGGTTTCCTTACGAATTCTCCAAATGATATCTGATCCATTCTTGGCTTCACGCATAGCTGAAGTTGCATAAGCTCTATAGTCTATAACACCATATATATTCATCAAAGATCTAAAAGCTCTCATAGTATCTACCAACTGCTCTTCTTTCCTAAAGCTGATGGATCCAGTAGAGAAGACATCGGCACCAAGTCTTAAAGGAATTCTTATCTCTTGAATTCTAGCAGATACTATCTGGCCTTTCTGATTCTGATAAACATCTTTTATAACAAGTCTACCCGCATTTGTTCCGACATCAATGCCAGCGTAATATCCATTTTTCATGAGCCTAAAGCCTTCCTTCATTATAGTAATTAGATTAATTATAGTAATTAGATTACAACAAAATCATCTATTTTTTTATACTTTTTTCAAGTAATTAGATATAAAAAGGAGATTATAAGAAATAAACCACATTTAAATATGTGGATTTATAAATTGTTTTTGTTTCGAAATATGAGATATTTTCGAAGCATTTCAAATCAATATAGAATACTAAATATCTGTATCAATCAAAAATAGGGATTTTTTATCCCTATTTTTAATTCTAGCAATCCTTACTTGTTCTTATAATGCTTATAAAGGATTTCTTGACTACGAATCTTTCCGGCCCCGTCAGTATATCTTATATTCTGACCTTTACCATCTACAACAAACGATTTCGTATTATCGTTGAATCCACTATCAAATATAAATTGCAATTCTTTTTGACAGTCTTTATCTAAGACTGGAGTTACAACTTCAATACGATTATATAAATTACGAGGCATCCAATCAGCCGAACCCATAAAGTAAAGAGGTTTACCACCATTTTGGAAAATAAATATTCTAGAGTGTTCCAAATATCTATCTATGATTGCATGAATATGTATATTCTCTGACAATCCTGGAATTCCAGTTATCATAGAACAGTTACCACGTATTAATAAATCTATCTTTACTCCTGCTCTACTAGCTTCATATAATTTTTCGACCATAGCTTTATCAGTGATATGGTTGATCTTGATTTGAATTCCAGAAGGCTTGCCTGCCAAGTGATTCTTTATTTCATTGTCTATCAAATCACTAAACTTCTTCTGCATTTTGTTAGGCGAAACTAATAATCTTTGGAATGTAGGCTGTTTATAAGGCTTAGCAATCATTTCAAATATCGAATTAATATCATTTACAATCTTCTTATCAGCAGTGAATAAGAGGCAATCAGTATATGTTCTGGCATTTCCTTCATGGAAGTTGCCTGTCGATATGACTGCGATATCAGGTCCATCCTTGACTTTCACTGAAACAATCTTTCCATGAACCTTAAAGCCTTCAACACCAGTCAAAACTTCACATCCTGCATCTCTCAAAGTTTGTGAGATTGAAATATTTGACGATTCATCAAATCTAGCCATAAGCTCAACCATACAAGTGACTTTCTTGCCGTTTCTAGCAGCTTGAGTCAAAGCTCTGACAACCTCAGAATTCTTGGCTGCTCTATAAATAGAAGTTTTAATAGAAACTACTCTAGGAGAAACTGCACAAACTTGTAAGAATCTAATAAAGGCATCGAAAGATTCATAAGGAACATGAACCAATAAGTCTTTTGTTCTAATAGAATCTATCATATTCTTTCCTTGAGCGACTAAGTCTATTTCATGTGTTGGCCAAGGCTCGTTCTTTAGTGAGGCATCGCCAAAGAATGGGAATTTCATCAAATCTTTATTATTGTGATAACGTCCTCCAACTGAAATCATATCTGAGTCATCAATATCCAAAGATCTAATCAATTTATTCTTCAAATCATCTGGAATTCCCGCCCCAAATATTGCACGAATAGGGATTCCCTTGACACGGGTCTTTACAGCTTGAGCAATGGATTGAAGAACACCTTCCTCTGGATCAGACTCAACTTCCATCTCAGCATCCTTAGAGAACTTAAATGCATACGCATCGAATGTATCATACCCCAAACCTTCAAATATATATGAAAGATGGTATCTTACAATATCGTCTAGATAAATTACATAATGATTATTTCCTATATCCGGAAGTTTAATAAATCTACCTGTAATTCCAACCGGGAGAGGAATCAATGCGTACCCTAACTTCTTGGCACCTTTCTTAGACATCTTAACAGCTAAGTAAATATGAGCGTCATTGACATCAGAAAGATTTGCTTTTTGAGAGATGATTATTGGATTTATATATCCAGCAACATTTTTAACATAATAATCATGAACGAATTTTTGCTGAGATTTGTTCAAATGCTTCTCATCTATAAGATGAATTCCCTTCTTCTCCAATTCATCAAATATATGTGATTTAATAACATCGTATTCTTTTGAATACAAAGCAGTAAGACTAGTGATCTTCTTCAACGTATTCAAAGCTTCTTCTCTTTCATCTTTAAATTCTTTTCCTTTAGTTTCAGCTATTCTCTTAGCTGAAGCTACTCTAACTTTATAGAACTCATCCAAATTATTTGAATAAATTCCAAGAAAACTCAATCTTTCATATAAAGGAACATCTTCATTAGCTGCTTCTTTAAGTACTCTATTGTTGAAGTACATCCAAGATACATCTCTAACGATATAGTTGGAATCATTCAATTCGATAACATCATTAATCTTTTTACTCTTGTTATTAGCCATAATACTCCCTCCCAAAACAATCATTACTCATGTATATATTTTATTGTTTTTCAAAGATTAAAGATATAAGAAGATTGTAAATACTTATATTTTGGGTTTTATTTAATACAAATAATAAATACTTCTTTCAATTCAAAACTAACAAATTATATATCTATTACATTTCAATTCTATTTGATGCTTCTGTATTTCATCCAAGTCATTAGTGTCCTTCCGTCCTTTATAATTCCATCCATACATTTAATTTCAAATTCCTTAATTGGCATTCTAATGATATTAAGAAATTCATCTGGATCCCTTTTAATATTTCCTAAATATAATCCAGTTGCTAAGAAAGGATATACGATTTCATTAGAATAAGCTGGTGCTGGATAAAATTCACCTAGACTAACCCATGATTCAGCTTTATAACCGGTCTCTTCTTCCAATTCTCTTTTAGCTGTATCTAACAAATCTTCAGCACCATCTCTTTTGCCTGCAGGTAAACCTACTATTCCTCTTTTAAAAGTATTTCTATATTGTTCCTCAACTATAACATTATTCTCATCATCTATAGCTAAAATGACTACTCCATTCTTTCTATCTACTATTTCTCTTATAGCTTCTTTATTGTTAGGCATCTTTACCTTTAACACATCTACATTAATCTTCTTTCCTTCATATATTCTATTTACATCTATTATTTTTTCTTTTAAATCCATAATATTCTCCTGTGCTCTAATTATAAGAAATACACTAAAGAATAAATATCATTTTTTATTATCTATCTTTAAGCTTTATTAATTATAGATGCTATTAATAAAACAAACTCATTTGTTATAAAATAAATTAAAAGAAGGAAACGGCTATGGAATTTCATTTAATAAATGCTGATATAACAACATTAAATGTAGATGCTATCGTAAATGCAGCAAATAATGATTTGCTTCCTGGGGGAGGAGTTTGTGGGGTTATATATTCTAAAGCTGGATATGATGAATTATATAAGTCTTGCTTAGAAATAGGACATTGTAATACTGGAAAATCAGTAATAACTCCCGGATTCAATCTACCTTCTAAATACATAATACATACAGTAGGACCTGTCTATAGAGATGGAAATCATAATGAATCTAAATTGCTAGAATCATGTTATTTAAATTCACTAGATTTAGCAAAACAAAATGATATTCATTCCATAGCTTTTCCTCTAATATCCTCAGGAATCTATGGGTATCCTAAAAAAGAGGCATATGAAATTGCTTATAAAACTATTTCAAATTATTTAACAAAAGAGGATTACGATTTGAAAGTATATCTATGTATTCTAGATAATAGTTTCTTAATATCTATAGAAGAAAGAAGTAAATTGAAAGAATACATCTCTAGCAATTTAATTGGAGTTGGTCATCGTGATAGATGTTTCTTCTCAATTAAAGAAAGAAATCTAGCACCTCGTTTAGCAGTATTTCCAACTAATGAATCTTTCAAAAAAGAAATACAAGATAATTTAGAGAAATCTTTCTCAGATTATTTATTGAAACTTATAGATGAGAGAAATCTAAAAGATTCCGATGTCTATAAGAAAGCTGGAATAGATAGAAAGTTATTTTCTAAAATAAGACGAACAGATTATCAACCTAGTAAAGACACAGCTTTAAAACTGTGTATAGCTTTAAATCTAAACACAGATGATACTAAAGACTTATTGGGTAAGGCTGGATATGCATTGAGTCAAAGTATAGAAAGGGATTTAATTATTCAATACTGTATCACTAATAAAATATTTGATTTGATGAAAATTAATAACTATTTATTCTCTTTTAATCAAAAAACTTTAGATTGATTATTTGTCGCTTTCAAAGCGACCTTTTTACATCGAATTATTTATATAGTATCAACGTAAAAAGGAGAAAAGAGATATGAGCAATTCAACAGAGTTAGTAGTGATACTAGATAGATCAGGTTCGATGCAGAGATTAGCTGAAGATACTATTGGAGGATTTAATTCTTTGATTGAAAATCAAAGAAAGCTAGAAGGTAAATGCACAGTGACTACAGTCTTATTCGACAACAAAGTAGAAATTCTCTATCAAGGGAAAGATATAAAAGAAGTCCCGACATTAACTTCTAAAGAATACTTTGCTAGAGGGTCGACTGCTTTATTGGACGCTATAGGAATAACAATAAATGAAACTAACAGCAAAATTTCATCGATGAAAGAAGAAAAGCCAAACAAAGTTTTAGTTGCTATCACAACAGATGGATTAGAGAATTCATCCAATGAATATTCTTATTCTTCAATCAAATCCTTGATTGAAGAGAAGAAGAAGCTTGGTTGGGACTTCATATTCTTGGGAGCAAATATTGACGCTATTGGAGAAGCTAATAAATTTGGAATAGAAAGAGATATGGCAATGAACATCAAAGCCACTAAAGTCGGACAAAGACATGCTTTTGAATCCATCAATAGGGCGGCATACAATGCTAGATTCTCAAACGCCATTTCATCCGATTGGAAAGATACACAAGAAATCGATATACCAGAAGAAAAGGAAGAAGATGTTAGTTTAAAGGAAAAACCTATAGTTTTAAATCATATAAAAAGATTTAGAAGATAAACATAATCTCATCTAAAACAAATACAATTCAAAATCAAATACATAGAACAAACTAAGCCTTTTATTTATATAATATTTATTGGTGAGGTGAAATATATGAAAATAGTATCTATCAATAGAGATATATGTATAGGCTGTGGAATGTGCACAGCAATTGCTGATGCAGTATTTGAGCTTTCCGATGACGGACTAGCTTCAGTCAAGATTCCTAATGGAGAATTGACAAATGCCGATGATGAAGACGTCGCTGAGCAAGCTAAAGACGCATGCCCTAGCGGAGCTATTGAAATAGAAGAGAAATAGATTGATCTATCATTTTAATTAATAAAAGCTTTAAAACTTCTATTAAGCTTGTTATTTCGGCTTATATAAACGATCTATCTAATATAACAAGTTATTAAGACATCTTAATAAAAAATGCTGTATCGACTACCGATACGGCATTTTTGTTTTATGAAAACTAAATTCCAATTCTAACGTGCATCAATAAAGCTTAATTACATTGATAGCTATATTACTTAGCATTCAATGCAGCTTTTTTCTTCTCTTCCATAACTTTCTGCAAGTCATTGTTCTTCTTACGAGTCATACAGTCAGCTCTCATTTGTTCAACCACTTTGAGAGGGACTTCTCTATAAGATCCTCTGGGCATATCTTTGAGTCCAATATTTCCAATGGAGATTCTCTTCAAACTATAAACTCTCTTTCCAAGATATTCCATCATTCTACGAATCTCACGGTTTCTACCTTCATGAATAGTTATTTCATAAGTACAGTTATAAATTGAGATTCCAGCTTCCCTTACTTGAGCAGGAGAAGTCATTCCATCTTCTAGAGGAATTCCATTTCTGAGTTGTTCGATTTCAGGTTTTGTAAGTCTCTTATTGATTTTGACTTCATACACTTTGTCAGGACTTGATGAAGGATGCATGACCAAGTTTGCAAAATCACCATCGTTGGTCAAAAGAATAAGGCCCTCTGAATTGATGTCCAAACGTCCGATAGGGAAAACTCTTCCATACTGAGGAGGAACCAATTGAGTTACGAGCTTTCTATCTCTTGGATCAGAAGCAGTGCAAATAAATCCCAAAGGTTTATTGACTGCCAAATATACTTTTTGACCTACTCTAGCCAAAGGATATCCATCAACTTCAATATAGCAGTTAGGATCAAAAGAACTTCCTAATTTATCGACAACCTTATGATTTACTTTGACTTTACCTGCTGTTATATAATCCTCAGCTTTACGACGAGAGCAGAATCCTCTATCAGCTATAATTTTTTGAAGACGAACTAATCCATCAGCAGATACATCGTTGGATTCATCCTCTTCATGCTTTATTTCTTCCTCAGGTTGTTCTAACTGAGCTTCTTTGTTTTCTTCTTCAACTTCCTGAACTTCTTTGTTTTCTTCTTCAACTTCGGCTTCTTTTTCGATTTCTTCATCTATCATATCTTTTACCTCACTTTTTTCATTTCAAGTCGATTTATTACCCATAGACCTAACTGCTGAGCAAACAGAGTTGCTTTACTATTTGCTGCTTCATCCGACAACTGCTTAGGCGAATGTGCATCAATTCCTATGATGCACTTTGCCCCCATCTCACTAGCTATTGAGAAGAATGATGTAGTCGGATAAGACCATCTATATTCTTCTCCAATTTTCTTCTTTCCTGATCTTATCCCACCGACATTAATTTCGAGAGGAACATCACATTCCATAGCTGTTTCGATTATCTCGGTAGAGATTTTACGACAATCGGAGTCAAAGGTCTCCACTTCACTCAAAAAAAGATCAGGATGAACAAAACAAGAGTATAAACCAGAACGCAAGGCTTTGCAGGCAACTTCTTTATAAATATACAAAGTATTTGCTGTAGTTCCTTTTCCAAAGTGAGCATAGACTTGTCTCAATGAATTCATAGCTCCGTGATTTCCTAACAGTAGGTAATCCAATGTTCCGGTTTGAAGAAGCACTTTTAAGTAAGGCATATAATAATCAAAAGCTTCGGCTTCATATCCCAGATATATTTTGATTCTACCTTCATATTTCTTAGCTAAAGATCTAATCGAATCAAAATACCCTTGAGCTTGATTATAGGTGCCTCTAATTCCAGGCTCATTGAATCCAGGATACATGACATGATCAGAGAATCCTAATTCAGACAATCCCATGCCCAATGCTTCTTTCACATAATCTTCATCGATGCCATCAGCATGACCGCATCTATAAGTATGTGTATGATAATTTCCAGTCATGCCAAAGCCTCCATTTAATATTATATCTTTAATAAGTCACCTTATAAAGGACAAGTCCTTTACCAGGGACTTTCAACCTAGGTGTACCCGTAACACCTATTCCAGAGAGTTTGTCTTTGATAGATTCCAACGAAGATCTACCAGTCGCCACCTCAACAGCTGCTCCGACCATAAATCTAACTTGATATCTATGAAAACAAGGGCCTTTTATATAAGTGAATAAAATTCCATCTTTCTGTATAACTTCTATAGATTCTATTGCACTTATATAAGTCTCATTTTCATCCTTTCTATCATCTTTAGAAGAAAACAATTTAAAGTCATGAATCCCAAGAAATATATTTAATGTCTCTTTATATTTTTCTATATCTATTTCTTTGTTTGGGTGATATAAATGAGATTGAAGAAACGGCTCTCCTTCCAAATCAATCAAATAAATATATGTTTTCGAATGAGCTGAGAATCTAGGACTAAAAGAATCATTTCTTTCTTCTATTGATTTTACTTTTAATATTCCATTAAAAGGCAAGGATAAAACTGAAGGCAGTTTATTCATTTTTATCCTATCATCACAAGGAGTAAAAGCACAGACGAAATCCATTGCTGAAACATCGCTATCCAATCTAGAGCAGCACTCCAAATCTATAGGCCTATCATAGATTCTAGATAGAACTTTTTCTAATTCACCTTGGACAGTCTTACATCCTTTTTGCTTTTGTGTTCCTTTAAAGCAAAGACCATCAAACCCAATATGCATTACATATTTCATAGAAAACTAGCAATAGATTTTAAATATGTCGATAACAGATCCATCGACTTGGAAATAAACAAAGAATAGAGAAGATGCTAATGCAACACACCCGAATATCAGCCATAGAGCATCGACAAATCTAAAAGGATATTGACGATAACGAGTCCTTTTACCTAATGGATCATATCCTCTAGCTTCGAGTGCATAGGCCAACTCCGATGCATGATGAAAAGAAGTTGTTATTAAAGGAATTAATAGTGAAACAATAGCTTTTATTCTATCTTTAGCTTTACCATTTGAATAATCCAAACCCCTGGCTGCTTGAGCTTTAAATATAGTTTTAGCTTCACTAGCTAATACTGGGATAAATCTCAGTGCCAAAGACATAGTCATAGAAAAGGCAGCAGTAGGAACATGAAGCCAGCGAAGTGGAGTTAAGTACCATTCCAAGGCAAAAGTCATATCCATAGGTTTAGTAGTGGAAGCAAACATCAACGATAGAATAACCATTAGGAAGATTCTAGCTATGATATATCCGATAAATAAGAATGTCGCAGAAGTTATATCTTTCTTACCTATCGGAAATAGCTTTGGGCTATGACTAGCCCAATCAGGTGCTTTCCAAAAGAAGAAATTCAATATGACGACAACAAACAATAAGACCCAAAGAAATGACATAGATTTCATCAGGCTGCCAAATGAAATTCTACTTATCAATAATCCAATCATCAATAGAACAAATATTCCGCCCAATACAACTAAAGACATTGCGTATGGATATACGACATCCACTCTATTTCCATAAGGCAGGAAAATTGCGACCATAAAAACAACAAGCAAGAATAGCTTTACTCTTGTATCCATTCTATGAATAGGTGTGTTGAATGGGACATACTGTCCAAAAGATCCAAATCCGTTCATACCCTACACCTCTTTATCTCTTCAGCCAAAGATTTTGAATCTTTAACTTTTTCTAAATCTATATCTAACCCACCTTCTTTAAGCTTCAAAGCATATTCAAACGCTTTAGGTGGAACCAAAGAAGCTTTATCCATAACTTCCTGATCTTGGAAAATTTCATAAGGCTTTTTATAAGCGATGAGTTTTCCATCGCTTATTACCGCCATACGATGTGCATTCTTCAACGCAAATTCCATATCATGAGTAATGAACACAATGGTCATACCTTCAGCATTTTTAGCCATGATACTATCCATTATTTCTTTTGCACCTTCAGGATCCAATCCAACTGTAGGCTCATCCAATATCAAAATCTCCGGATTAAAAGCCAAAATGCCCGCTATTGCTACTCTTCTCTTCTCACCGCCAGATAATTCAAATGGCGATCTAGAAAAATAAGAAGTTGGAATTCCAACTGAAAGCAATGCATTTTGAGCATTTGTTTGAGCTGTTCCTTTATCCATCCCGAAATTTTCAGGTCCGACCATAACATCTTTTAATACACTAGTCTCAAACAACTGCATCTCAGAGAATTGAAACATGAGTCCAATCATCTTTCTTAAACTCTTCCAATCCTTCAATTTCTTAGGCTTTTTATACTTTATCTTTCCATTCTTCTTAACCACAGGAGTTTGATCTACAACTATTCCATTGGGATAAGTTATAACACCTGTTGTCGGAGTTAAAAGAGCGTCGATGTTTTGAACGAGAGTCGACTTGCCAGACCCTGTCTTTCCGACCAAAGCAATGATTTCACCTTGTTCGATATCCATCGAAACATCGATGAGAGCTTCTTTCTCATTAGATGTCTTCCTATCATAAAAATAACAAAGATTCTTTACTTGGAGTGCTGACATAATTGCCTCCCTAATTCTTCAGGGTTGTCAAACTTAGAAGTCTCAATTCCTAATTCTGATAAATCATTTCTAAGTTGATAATCAAAGGGAAGAGTAAGACCTAATTCTTCAACGAGTTTAGGATTAGAGAACAATTCATTAGGTGAACCGGTAAATCCAAGTTTCTCGTGATCCAAAGCTATTACATAATCCGCTTTCTCAATCTCAGCCGTTTCATGTGTCACTGATAAAATCGTTAAGTTAGGAAACTTCTTTTTTAAATCTTTGAGCATGCTTATCATCTCAATCTTGCTCAAAGGATCGAGCATCGAAGTAGATTCATCCAAAAGCAATATAGATGGATTTCTAACTAAAATCGAAGCTAATGCAACACGTTGCATTTGACCGCCAGATAGTTTTGTAGGCTCTCTTTTAAGCAAATCAGTCAAATTTAACTTTTCTGCTATAGTCTTCACTTCTTCCAGCATCTCTTTATAAGATACTCTATTGTTTTCCAATCCAAAAGCGATATCTTCTTCAACCGTAGCACCTACAAATTGAGAATCTGGATTTTGGAATACTATCCCAACTTGCTTTCCTATCAATTCATCAACGTTATCGTCAGTAACCTGTGTTCCGTTAATAAACAAAAGACCAGATGTAGGAATAACTAATCCTGCAATAATTTTAAGGAGAGTCGATTTCCCAGTTCCGTTTCTTCCTACAATACAACAATACGAATTCTTAGGAATGGATATAGATAAAGAATCCAAAACCATTCCCTCTTCTCTTGTATAGAAGAAAGACAACTTCTTTGTTCCTATAGCTTCGTTTTCTTCTCTCTTATCCATTTGAGACCTCGTTATCATATTTTCCACTGCTAATATCTTCTATCTCTTCTTTACTCAACTTCTCACCTCTAGCTTTTGCTTGGATCTTATGAGCTTTTAGTATAGCAAGTCTCTTCTTTTTAAGTGTGTTTTGTTCATCAGTTCCATAAGAAAGTCCTTTTCTTATTCTGGTTTCATGAACAATTATATAAATCCAATAACCACCATACACTAGAAATGATACAACACCGACACCAATTAGGACACCACGAAGTAAATTTTCATCCTTACTAGTTAAAACTCCCCAGAGCATGCTTATGAGCAAAGCTAAAATCAAAAGGACAATTAGAGATTTCAAGAAATACTTCCAATAAGGTGTTGGTTGTACTGGCTTTCCTTCGTCTCTATAACTCATATTTCATATCTCCAAAATCTATTTGCGGGACTCTTCCTAGATATTGAGAAGTTTCAACACCAGCCATTTCAAACAGCTTTCTAGAAGCTATCGAATAAGTTTTATCGTGATACTTATCATCTAAAAAAATAACTTTCTTAATTCCAGCTTGAATAACCGCTTTAGCACATTCGTTGCAAGGAAACAAAGTTACATATAAAGTCGATCCTTTGAGTCTTCTTTCAGTGTTCAAGATAGCATTTAATTCAGCATGACAGACATATGGATACTTTGTATCTAATTCACTTGCACCTTCTCTAGCCCAAGGTATTTTAGAGTCATCGATACCGATAGGCATTCCATTGTATCCCAAAGATAAAACTTTATGTTCGTCAGAAACAATTGCTGCCCCAACTTTGGTAGAAGTATCTTTGGATCTAAGAGAAGACAAAATTGCGATGGACATAAAATATTCATCCCAATTTATATGATTTGTTCTTATATCTTCCTTATCTTTAACTATTACTTTAGGTAAATTGCTCATAATAAACACCTCTCTACAAACAAGAATAATTATATATAAAAAGAACAAAATACTATTAGGTTATGAGGATTTTATAAATTTCCTCTTGCAAAATCAAAGTAATGTGTTTATAGTTATTAAGCACTTGGGTCTTTAGCTCAGCTGGGAGAGCATCCGCTTGACGTGCGGAAGGTCATAGGTTCGAACCCTATAGGACCCACCATTAAGAGAAAAATCAACGACACAAAAGTGTCGCTTTTTTTGTAGATATACAAGCCTTATGCAATTTTAATGCACTTCTAAAACACTTGCCAATAAAAAAAGCACGTTCTTTTGGATAATCGTGTCTTGAAAACCATTTCTAATAACTATATTAATAAAAAACACTATTCACTTTTATTAATAATTTGCTAAAATAATGTGCTGTCCATATAAAGACAGATGGAGAAATACCCAAGCGGTTCAAGGGAACGGTCTTGAAAACCGTCAGGGGGAGCAATCCCCGCTAGAGTTCGAATCTCTATTTCTCCGCCAGTTGAAATGCTATTCGAACTCTTACTATTAGGTAAGAAGTTCGGATTTAAGACTAGCCTTGCCAAGGCTAAAGACAGTCTATAAAAAAGGGGGTATTAACTCCGGTTTTAATTCCGGGAGTTAATACCCCCTTTTTGGTTTTGAAAATTTAAAAAGCGGATTGGAATCCTACCAAACCCTCTTTTGGGTGTAAGTCAAAAACAAACAACGAAAGAAAACCTCGTTGAAAATGCCTTCAATTATTTGTTAAAAAATTAAATGGATTCTATTCAAGTATTAGTTGGCTTTTAATAAGAAGACTTTAAGGTGTACCGAAGCTAGAAATAGAAATTACTATCTTGTTTGGTTTAGCGATTTACAAATGGTATCAGAGGATGATCCCAAAGAATTACCGGAACAGATTTATAACTTTATGCTCAAAAAAATAAATTGAAAGAGGCTCCCATCAACCATAAAAAAGCAAATATATTTTAGGCGATGCAAGATAATTTGTAAAAAATTAACCCAATACTGGAGCAAACTATGGATTGAAAAACCGGCCTGCTAAGCCAATTTCTTTGTTTTCCTCTTGAAAAGCCACTTTTTCCATCACCCGTTTGCTCCCTTGTTTAAAAAGAAATAAGATGCATCGAGATTAAAAAAAGGTGTTTGAAAACTATGACTAAATAAGTCTAGAAATTTAATTTTTTTTGCCTACAAGTGGTTGACATAAAGAAATTGGGCTACTATAATTTTAATGTGTAAAAAAGAGGAATAAAAATGGGATTAATACTTGTATTAGCACCAATGATTATTTCTAGCATTTTAAATCAGCAGGCGTTGCCAGCAATTAATAACATCAATACACTAATCGATAAACCTACGGATTTTAATCATGTATATGTAAGAACGGAACCAGTAAAGGATGGTAGTAAATGCTATGTTAGTGAGAACTCTGTTGCTGCATTAAAGAAGTTAGGATGGAAAATTAAAGAAGAGGATTTTCTTGGACAAAAAAGATATTTTTATTTAACTTCGAAGGAAAATCCTAAAATTGTTAGTGTTTCTCTTAATAATTCTTATATTGATGAGTTAAGAAATAAAATAGTTGTTGCTGAGAATACAACCATTACTTATGAAGCTTTTCTTTTAAATCCAGATCCTTTTGTGATGGATAACTATGTTTTAGGTTATCTTAGAAGTTTCAACAAAAATTATACAGGCGATGAAAAAAACGGCTATAGTACCGCTCTTGAATGGGATATAGTTGCTGGAGCTTTACCTCCTTTACCATATATTTCAACTGTTGATGCAATACAAGGGTGCAAAGATTATTTTTCAAAGTATGTTAGTGCAATAGATTACGACGAAGGAATCCATGGTGACCGATCAGATTCGTTAGATTTAAATTCACTTAAATTTCAGGATCCGGTTTATCCATTGGGGGATATTGATTTAATCCATTTATTTGCTTCTCTTGATGGCTGTTACGATAGAACAAATACATATGGTCTTTCAATTACAGATATTTACCCAATTGCTCTCTTTCCTCAATATACACATGATTTGGTCTCTTGGGCTGGTGATTTACAACAAGCTGCAGGCTATGTTCAGGATAATAAACCTAATTTTAATTTGTCTTCTGATAGTTTTTACAAAATATTAAATTCAAACGGTTCTGGATGTTCATATTCAGATATTATTGCCGATATGGATGCTGTAAACATAGCAGACAAATTCTTAACGGGTCCCGGAAGAGTTTCGGATGCAATTGGTGATTATTATCCTCGTATTTATTCAAATGGTTATCGGACAAGTAGATTTATTGATGGCGTTTTGACTGATAAGAATAAGAATTGGTCTGGTGATAGGTACCATCAATTTGAACAGGAAGTGTACGATGCCCTAGGCTTAAAGTGGGATGGCTCGGACTGGGTAACTAATGATGAATATAATTCCAATAATAAGGTACAAGAAAGCAGATTTAAGTTATTGCACAACAAAAATACTGATGTAGATGTTAGGAAATATGTTGCAAGATCTTTTGTCAATTACGTTCTAACGTTGTGTTAAAAAAGGAATTAATATGATGAAAAAAATAATTTATCTTTTTACATTATTAAACTTTCCATTTTCTTTATTAGGCTGTGGTTCACAGTCTCAAATAAATAGACTTAGACCCTTAGCAACCCCTCAATCATTTATCAACTATTTAGATTCTCATAGTGATGAAAAAAAGAACGTAGAATGGTTCGGAAGTACCTATGATTTTACTGAAAACAGGAGCTTTTACAAAAAAGGAAAGGAGTCTAGTAACTTCTTGAGGACTTGTTTTTTTAGTACTGAAAGAGGTGATGAAACTCAAGAACTTCCATCGAACTTTTGGGGATTAATAACTATTACTATTATTTATCCAGTTTCTAATGGCTTTTTCTCAAAAAGTTATTATCGATATAACATGACATTCAACTATAAATTCGATGTAAGAGTTGCTTTTGATAATCCAATAGGTGATATTTTTGCCGATACAGTTGGTCCATCTAATCATTTCTTTACGAATTCCGAGACTTTCACTAAAATCAACAACTTTTTTTCCCAAGCTGCAAAGGAAAATAATGATTAAATACTCTTTATTCAATAAAAGCATATTTATAGATCCTTCAAATTTTACCTATTCTTTCAATGAAAAAGATTTAAGAGAAGATGACACTTTAAAAAATTGCTTGAATGAAGAAAAAATTCTTAGCATTTTTAAACCTAAATGTTATTCATTCGGAATAGATATTTCGGACAAGTGCAATCTTATTTGTTCTTATTGTTTCAATAAAAATATGACGGGAAGAATTATTTCTTTTGAAAAAGCAAAAGGCTTTCTTGATAAGATGTTCTCTACTTTTCCTAATGGTGAAAAATACTTTGTTGATCTTTCTGGAAAAGGTGAACCCCTCATGAATCTACCCGTGATTTTAAAAATTGCAAGGTATTGTCAAGATAAGAGTAATGAGTTAAATGTCGAGGTTCTACCAACCTTCGTTTGCAATGGGACACTGCTTTCACCTATAGTTGCTGAAATACTGCAAAAGAAGGACCAATCGTCCGTGAGATATTCAGGCTCTACACTGAGGATGGGCTCAACATGCTTCAGATAAGCCAGAAGCTCGCAAAGCTCGGCTACACCAGAAACGACGGGAGGCCAATGCTCTTGTTGGATTCTCCGTCAACGGCAAGGATTACTTCTACGACAGGGACATCCTCGGAAACATCAATGCCGTTATCGATTCAGCTGGAACTAAGCTAGTTTCTTATTCCTACGGCGACTTTGGTGAAGTTACTGAAGCTGTCGCTGATATTGATGAAGCAAGATTGGCTGCTAAGGTCAATCCGTTCAAGTTAAAGGGATACTTCTTCGATAACGAGACTGGTTTCTATTACCTCAAGTCTCGTTATTACAGCCCTGAACTCGGAAGATTCATCTCCGCTGATGGTGAGATCGGTCAAGTTGGAAACACCATGGGTATGAACCTATTCTCCTACTGCAAGAACAATCCTATCAACCTCTCCGATGAGGGTGGAAACTGGCCTTCTTGGGCTACTAAGCTCTGCATCGGTTTAGCTGTCATCGCCATATGTGCTATTGCGGTTGTTGCTACTGGTGGATTCGGTGCTTCTTGTATCGCTACTTCCATGTTGGTCGGAGCCGTTAAGGGAGCTGTTATCGGTGCCGTGACTGGTGCCGTTACGGGAGCTATCCAAGGTGCCATTACTGAAGGTATCAAGACAGGATCTTGGGAAGGTGCCTTAAAAGGTGCTTTGTCCGGAGCCATCGACGGGGCGGCCGACGGATTCATGTTCGGTGCCATCGGAGGTGCAATCTCCGGAGCCCTCAACCCGTCCTACTGCTTCATCGCTGGAACGATGGTAATGACTGCTGTTGGCATGAAGAGAATCGAAGAGATTAAGAAGGGAGATACTGTTCTATCCTACGATGACAATGCTGGTAGATACGAGGAGATGCCTGTCACTGATACTTATATCAACGAGACTGAAGAACTAGTTGAAATCAATGTTGGTGACGAGACTATCACTTGCACTCCAGGCCACAGCTTCTTGACTACTAAGGGTTGGAAGAAGGCAGGCGATTTGACAGATAAAGATATTCTCAAGACTATGGGTAAGGACCAGAAGATTACTGGAATAGCCAAAAAGAAATTAGCATCCAAGATTAAGGTCTACAACCTCAACGTTATGAGCTGTCATACCTATGCGGTCGGAAAAGCAGGAGTGATTGTTCATAATGGTTGTTCTGGATCATATGAACTTGATTTCAGTGATGGGAAAAAATATATTGGAAAAGGCCCAAAAAAAACGCATGTGGACATCTATAAAGAGGATTGAGAGGAAATATAAAGTTAAATGCATTAACCATGACTTCAAAGAAGCTGCTACATCAAGGGAGGGATTTGTTCAAGAATATTTAAGAATGAAAGATGCTAAATTTGATCCACTAAAAAATGAATTTAATTGTAAAAATAAAGCCGACATACAATTCTATAATAAAATAAATAGCCCTGGATTAAAAATCTGGCTGGGTTTGAAATAATGACAGGAGAAAAATAAATGATTCAACTAAGCAAAAAATACACATTCATGGAGCCGGAAATAGCATGCAAAGAAACGGGATTTGAAGGACGAAGCGACATAATATTGTATTATGATATGCTTAATCGTATAACGAATTTCTCTAAATTAAATGAACTTATAAAAAAATACAATATTAGAAGCTTGCTGATTCGCCGTGGATTTGACAGCTTATGGAACGAAAAAAGTAAACATATGTTTTTTAAAAATGTTAATCTAAAGAATATTACTGAATTCTTCGCATCTTCTAATGTAAACTATGAAGAAATAATTCAGCTTTGTCCTAATATAACGACTATAGAAATACATTTAAAGAATGGTCAGAATTTCGATATCTCAAAAGCTAAAAAATTGAAATATTTCTCAATATTCGGATTTAACGGCACCAATCTTAAGGGGATAAAAGAAGGGTCAAGTATTCAATTTTGGGGAAAACGTGGGGAGAAGTTTGAATTTCCAAATTCTCTACCTAGGAAATTAAATGCTTTAGGATTTATGTATTATAAATCTATAGATTTGGATTCCTTGAATCTTGAATATTTAGAAAGTTTTGATACCTCATATGGAGGTAAAAAAATTAAACTTAGTCCTAAGAACAAATTTATTCCTTATTTAAAAACGATTGATATTGAAAATGGAGACTGCTCATTTATTAATGCATCATTTATTGAGTCAGCTAAGTCCCTTGAAAAGCTTATGATAGAAAATTGTACTCCTATAAATTCATTAAAAGGAATAGTCTCCCTCAATCATGTATCTATAACCGGCACAGATATCTTAGATAAAGATTTAACGCCTCTTAAATCATGTAAATATGTGAATGTTACAGATAAAAAAGGATTTAATATAAAAAATAAAGATTTACCAAAGAATTAATAGTTATAGATAATGATTTAAAAATGAGCCGTCATTTAAAATGACGGCTTTTTAGGTCAAAGATTTCGCTACTTTCCCGCCCCAAGTACCCTATGGTCAGGGCCCTTGCCAAGATTTGTCTAATGTTGGGGGATTTCATAGAGTCCAGAGAGGTATTGATCGTGACGCCAATTCTAGAAGTGGCTTGCTATGGGAAGTTGAAAGAGTTCTAAAGGAAAGAAAAGCTTTGAGCATGGATATGCCTAAATTCCTTATTTTGGAAAATGTCACGTCTTTATTGGCCAAACGTCATAGGCATAACTTTGAGGATTGGAAGGAGCAGTTAAGGAAGTTAGGCTATTACAATAAAGTCTATAAGTTAAATTCACTTAATCTTGGTGTTCCACAGCATCGTCAAAGATTGCTAATGCTTAGTATTTTCACCAATAACAATTCAGAGCTAGGAAATAAGATTGAAGATTATTTAAATAAGAATGATTTAGAACAAGTAAGGATAAAAATAACACCTCTTTCTTCTATTCTAAAACTAGATTATTCAAATTCTAAATATTTTAATGAGGCAAAATTATCTCAGCCAAATCCAACGCCATCTCGTAACACTATTTGGAATAATAATTTAAAAATTATCGATGAAAATGGAAATATAGCAGATCATTCAGCTACAATAACAACTAAGCAAGATCGCCATCCTAACTCAGGTAATTTATACTTTGACTATCCTAAGAATAAGCTTTCAAAGTATAGATTCTTGACCCCAAGAGAATGCTTCTTGCTGATGGGATTCGATGAAAACGATTATGAAAAAATAATCAAAAATAATTTAGCTTCAAGAAAGGGATCTTTATTCTTTTCGAGAGACAAAATGTATAAACTTGCCGGAAATAGCATAGTCGTAAATGTCTTAGAACAAATCTTCGATACAATTGTATCTCTTGACGAATTATTTTTCTCCAATAAGAAATAGTTTCGCACCCTTGCACAAGAAGTGATCACTAAAGAAAGAACCAAAGAAATATATCTCACAGGTTATCTCTTTGTAGATAATTTAGTATTACTAGTTAAGTTATCTTTATTAATTACTTTAAGGCTTAAGAATATTTCACAGTAAAGACTTAGTTATTTCTGCTAAGTAATTTTTCTTGATTATTTTCTTTAAGCTTAATGACTAAGACACTAAGTATTACTACTCTTGTAATTATCTAGGCTATTAATACTAAATAATATATTAAAACACTGTCTTAGACTGTTATTAGTAGTTTAAGAGTAATAAAAAGGGATTGTTAGGGGAAGAAGAAAGATTATTAAGCCTAAACTTTTCATGATTTATACTACCATCTAGATGAAAATGCCGTTTCCTGCTT